>Ga0209406_1000961_pt1 | contig 22132 bp, 25 predicted proteins | sample COGITO_mtgs_1204_FD_184808 | JGI IMG/M metagenome (GOLD analysis project Ga0209406, IMG submission 184808) | Pelagic marine microbial communities from North Sea - COGITO_mtgs_120426 (SPAdes) (version 2) | ecosystem: Environmental > Aquatic > Marine > Epipelagic ...
CAGATGTTTTACAGTATGCGGCTGGTAATTTTTATATCAATGATAAGCCTACCGGAGCAGTAGTTGGGCAGCAGCCATTTGGGGGAGCGAGAGGCTCTGGAACCAATGACAAGGCGGGAGCCCAAATAAATTTATTGAGATGGGTAAGTGCGCGCACGATAAAAGAAACATTTATGGGAGCGACTGATTATAATTATCCTTTTTTAGATTCTGAATAGGTTAGTTCTGAATGAACACAGAAGGGTTAGAGTTATAGCCTTATGAATATTTTGAGTTTTATTTTGTATTTAAATAGCGTAAAGGGTCTAATTTTTCTAAATACAAACAATGTTGTTACATGAGTATTTTTTGTAAATTGAACCCATAAACAAAGAAAATGAAAAGAGTTGGGAGAAATGATGTTTGTCCTTGTGGAAGTGGCAAGAAGTACAAAAATTGCCACGGAATCAAGGCGACGGTCAGTACACAGCGAAATAAAACTTTTTGGATGATTGGAGTATTGATTGCCCTTTTTATCTCCGCAATCTACGGGTTGTTCAATAAAAGTGAAGAGAGTGGAAGTACACGACCCGAGGGACAGGCCCCTGCAGGTAAAGTATGGTCAGCAGCACATGGTCATTGGCATGACTCCTAATTACGCAAAGTTCATAGGAAAGTCAATACCGCAGACTTTTTTTGAAAAAGGAAGTATTTTTAAAATATAATCTGTGAATATCAGGATTTTCCATTTAAGCATCCTTTTAAATTTTATAATTTCACCAAATCAGCAGGGACATTTTAGTGCTCTTTCTCTCCTGAGTGGTCCAATGAATCAGTAAGAGAATAGTATGAGATCTTTTTTAATAACTTTCGTTAGTTTAATACCTGCTTTTTGTTTTTCGCAAATAGATCACTGGGAGAGCGTAGTCCTACCGGGAGATGACTGGCATTACACGGTACCAAGTAGTCAACCGAGTGCTTTATGGAATCAGCTGGATTTTGACCATTCAAATTGGATTCAAGGGATGTCAGGATTTGGTTACGGAGATGATGATGATGCTACTTTAGTTCCTGAAAATACGATCTCAGTTTACTTGAGAAAAACTTTTGAGATCATTGATCTTAATGCAATAGAAAGGTTACGATTAGATATTGACTATGATGATGGATTTGTGGCGTATCTCAATGGCCAAGAAATCGCAAGAGATTTGGTTTCGGGAGTGACGCCTACTTTTGATCAGTTAAGCGATGGCCATCATAACGCATTATTACCTGATGGTCAAAAACCAGAATATTTTGATGTCGATGTCGATTTTTTGGTAGAGGGAACCAATGTCATTGCCGTACAAGTACACAATCAATCAAGTACCTCATCTGATATGACGGCTTTACCGGTATTATCATTGGGCATCAATAATACTGAATATACTTATCGAAGTACACCGAGTTGGTTTTTAGCGCCTATTTATGTGGATTTTCAATCATCTAATTTACCTATTGTAGTTATAGAAACGGTCAATAATCAATCGATTCCTTCAGAACCTAAAATTGCGGCAAACATGATTATTGTGGATAAGGGCGCAGATCTAAGAAACGATATTTCGGATGTAACCAACCTTGATTATTTAGATTTTAAAGGGGCCATAAAGATAGAAGTACGTGGTTCTTCCTCATCTCAATTACCTAAAAAGCAATATGCTTTGACTACTTATGATAGTCTGGGTCAGAAAGAGGACGTGAGTATATTAGGAATGCCCAAAGAGAATGATTGGATTTTAAATGGGATTGCCTACGACTCTTCGCTGATCAGAGATTATTTAAGTTATCAACTGTCTCATCAAATAGGTCAATATGCCTCGAGAGGTCAATATTGTGAAGTGATGCTGAATGGAAATTATGAAGGGATCTATCTTTTTCAAGAGAAATTAAAGGCCGATGATAATCGGATTAATATTAAGAAAATTCAACCAGAGGATCTTTCATTACCCAATCTTACAGGAGGTTATATCACCAAAACAGATAAAATTGAGGGTTCAGATTTGGAAGCTTGGAGCATGCCCAATTATGGTGGATGGGGGAGTAGTTTTGTCCATGAATATCCAAAATCTACGGAGATCAAACCCTTGCAGCACGAATATATTAAAGGTGAGTTTGAGCGTCTTGCAAACACATCTAGCAATAAAAATAGTTCTGTTAAAGACGGCTATCCATCTGTGATAGACGTTCCTTCATTTATTGATTTCATGATTTTAAATGAGTTTTCAGCCAATGTAGACGGTTATCAATTCAGTACATTCTTTCATAAAGACCGTAATGGAAAGTTACGTGCAGGACCGATTTGGGATTTCAATTTAACCTATGGCAATGATCTCTTTATGTGGGGGTATGATCGAAGTTTCACCTACGGATGGCAGTTTGATGATGGGGGAAATATGGGTGCAAAATTTTGGAAAGATTTATTTGATGATCCAGTTTATAGATGTTATTTAAATAAAAGATGGCAAGAACTTACTGATCCCGGGATGCCACTCAATACGCTGAAAGTAATGGACTTTATCAATGAAACGGTACTTCACATTTCAGAAGCAGCAGACCGACAAGAAGCTTTATGGGGGACCACAGGCATATTTGATCAGCAAGTCAGCGAGCTGAAGAGCTTTATCAGTGATAGGAATACTTGGCTATCCGGTCAATTGACATCGACAGCATCCTGTGCATTGGTAACGCAGCCGGCACTTGTGATTACTAAAATCAATTACCATCCCTTGGCTGAAGAGAATGAAGTTTCAAGTGATTATGAGTTCATTGAAATCACCAATGTGAGTGATGCATCTGCCGAACTTACTGGACTTTATTTGGGAGAGTTGGGGCTTACCTATCAATTTCCAAAAGGCATATTCATGGGGGCCCATAGTACTTTATATTTAGCTAGTGAGACGAATTCTTTCGAAGAACGTTATGGATTTACTCCCTTTGATGAATTTACCAGGAGCTTATCGAATCAAAGTGAAAAAGTTCAATTAATGGATGGCTATGGAAATATAATAGATGAGGTTTTGTATTCAGATGAGGCTCCTTGGCCTACTGAAGCAGATGGAGCAGGGGCTTATCTATCCTTAAAGGAGGTTGATCTAGACAATAATGAGGGGGCCAATTGGGAAGGACAATTAATCTTACCCGTTTATGACAATATTTTGGGTAGCATCAATACCCTACAGCCTTTGGTGTCCGTCTTTCCTAATCCAGTTCAGGAGGTTTTACACATCACTGCTAGTGGGAGGATTAAAGTCGTTAATGTTTGGAATATTGAAGGTAAATGTGTCGGGCAATACAGGTTTGATGTTAACAAAGCTGTGATGATATTAAACAGTTATCAAGCGGGAATCTATTATCTCGAAATTTATACTGAACAAGGGAGATTCTTAAGAAAACTAATCAAAAATTAAGTGAATTTTTAGTTCAGAATCACATAATAATGACGCTTAAATTTAGAGGAAGTATTTATAAATAATTTGACGGATTCACACAACGGCAATAAAAAACTCATACTACAGAGCAGTATGAGTTTTTTATATAATATCATTTTAACATGATATTAATTAGATAAAATGTCTAGTTATTATCATTTTCGGATAAATACTATAACTTTTTGTGTGTTTTACTAAAGAGTGATAAGACTTAAGTTAAACTTCAAGACTCTAATAAGCACTTATAGTCTTATTTTTCTCTCCTTTTGTTTGATCTTTTACCTGTTCTTGATGCTTTTTTCTTCCTTGGCATTTCTTTCGAAGCGAGAAATGATGTTCCTTCATTTAGCTCTAGGTCAGTTAAAACGGCAGTTTCGCTAAGGCTTAATGAGGGATCATTAGGAGAGGCCTGAATCATTGAGAACATAAAAAGTGTTGTAAAAGCGGCTATAATTTTTTTCATAGTTTCTGTTATTTAGTACAAAATTATTTACTGAATTTTTTTTTATAGCCTAAATATAGTCAAAAAGGATTAATTTCTCTTATTTCCTTTATTTTTTATCCAAAATTATGATTGAGTACTTTTTTTGTAAATAAATTAAACACGTCGGTTCCATCGCTTAAAAGATACAATTAAGGACAACTTAAAAACTTTTAAGAGCACACAAATAAGCCCCCATAAAAAATTTTAAAGAGGCTTTTTTCCATTATTGTGCGGGACTTGTGGCAGATAAAATTTGACCTAAAACGATGGTTTCCCATCCATCGGGCATGATTTCATCTAAGTTAGTTTCTGGCCAAGCACCCGTACCTTTCACATCATTAGCCAATACTTTGATGGCCGCCGCTCTTGTCGAAAATCCATTCCAGGTCATAACATTGGTAGTCTGGTTGGCATTGACAGGCAGGAATTTAGCTCCCACACCCCATCCTTTTAAACCCGTCTTGCTCATATTTTTTTTATGATAAGCCATCCATGCCTTCTCGCCTTTCAAATATCCCTCTAGATTATTGGCATGACCAAAGTTCATAATTATATATTCGAAGGCCTCTGTGGGAGCAATTTCCATTTGCCTTTGGTAGTAATAGATACCGGATGCTTCTCTCAAATCGCGATACAATATGTCTGGATCAACCCCTACGATGGCTTTGGTATTGGACCACCAATCGGTGCTTTCATTCATAGCATCAATACTTGCAAAGCCATTAACAAAAATATAGTTGTAGCCCGTATTGGCCTCACCTATGGTTCCATCCAACTTGATGAGTGCCCAGTTGACCAGTTGGCCTTTGTTGACGGCATCTTGCGCAACTTTTGAGACATAATCTACTTCAATTTTCTCAAAGAGCGCTTGATTTTCAGGGGATATCCGAACGCCATTTAATTGGTAAACGGCTTGCGCTTGACTCATTAAAACTAGGCATTACAATCCTATAAATATTAAAATATTTTTCATGATTTTTGGTTTATTAAGGTTTAAAAAAAAGTTTGAAAATTTAATGGTTTATCAACCTATTTTATTGTGAAGAGTTTGCGATCATCTGAAAAATAGGCATCATCATAAAACCATCGGGATTGTAATCCGTCATTTTAGATTTTTTCAATAAATCTGCAGGCATCTCATAACCTATTCGATACTTCATCAATTCTTCTAAAGTATTGAACATGTCCCATGTAGATACTTTGGCCCAATTGGTACCCAATGGAGCTAGTTTTCTACCAACGCCCCAATTGACCATACCCATGCGTTCCATATTTTTTTCGAAATAGGGCTTCCACAACGTTAAATTTTCTTGGATGAAGCCCTCTACATTTTCTGGACGAGCAAAATTGAATTGAATAAAACCTCCTAGGCCTTTGGCAATACTGCCTTCATCTAGATAGATATGTCTTGAATCAGCCGTCCAGGTATGGGTTGCACTCAGGGCACTGACAAGGGCTTGTTCTTCTGTACTAAGTACATCAGCGGCATGATTCCACCAGTTATTTTTTTCACTAAGCATTGCCTCAATACTGGCATTTGACTGAACGAATACATAGTTATATCTTTCCTCATCGTCAATATTGTCCATGGCCACATGTTTCAGAAATGCCCAAAAGGTGATATCTCCTTTTTCAGCAGCTTGCTTGGCCACTTTTTGCATGTACATAGATTGAACTTTTTCAAAGTCGTCGGTATTGCCTTCTATTCTTACAAAATGCATTGAGTACACACCATACTCTTGTGCTTGAATCATGTAGGTACTCAAGACGAGTACCATTGATATAAATAATTTTCTCATTTTTATGTTGGTTTAAAGATTTTAAATATCAAATATATAGAAAAGTGCTTTAATGGTTAAATATTTTAGATGATTGTATGTTGAGGCATAGGTGTTCATACCCGTAGAAGTACCCTAGCAAATACCTTCTTCTTTTACCAATTGTTCATACAGTCATCTCTTATGCCCAAGAAGGTAAAAAACATCCATATTATCCTTCCTTAGTCCATGGGAACATGGCCCTCTAAAGTCATCTTAAAGAAGAGTTATCTTTAGCTTTAAATATAACATGAGATCTGATTTATTTATCAATATTTTTTACTTGTCTCTGAGCTATTGTAATTAATCATTCTATTGGGAGTTGCCTTTTTCTTAAGCTAGACCCTATTATTTCACATTCAGATTTTATTTATTATCTTGTCAAATTCATCTTATGAAGGAATTATCAGTTTAATTTGCTGCTAATGAAAGCGAAGTATAAAACCCTTGGGCTTAAGAAAGGAGCTTCTCAGGAAGAGATTCAAGAAGCTTATCAGCGGTTAAGTAAAGAGTTGGATCCTGTTGCCAACAATAATGAGACCTTTTTTGTAGAGAAGTTTGCTAAAGTGAAGGCAGCTTACTCAGCTTTATTGACTAAGAAAGATCACGATGAGGATGAAATACCGGTAAAGGAACTGAATTGGTTTCTTAAACTCTTCACCATCGGCGATAAGTTTAGTTTTCGAGATTTCTTTGATCGGGCAAAAAAAATGACGGTTGAGTTTATTGCCATCTTTTTTGGTGTGTTTTTATCATTGGCGGTGGATCAAAAAAGAGAGGACAGTAATCACCGTGCTGACAATATCAACAACATGAAGAAATTGAAAGTTGAATTACAGGATATTCTCGTTTACACAGATGAATATATTGAAGGCGTGGCATGGTTTAATGATCTTTTTCAGCGGCAATATGACCGTTGGGATGAGAACAGTGATTCTGTCTTTTTGGATGTAATGGGAGAAGGGGATGAAGCTTTTGCATTTGCGCCACTGAGTTATTATGAGCAAGCCATGCCCTATGATCCCCCTAAAGTGACATATGAGTCGGTACAGCTTGATGGGACGTTTCGATTTCTTGATGATACTTTGGAGCATAAACTGACTCAAATTTATTCTGGAAGCACATTATTTTATATCAAGGAAAATGCCTACGCGAGAGATCAAGCAATTGTTGATGGTTTTGTGGAACGAATATCTGATCGTTGGGTAGAGGAGTTAGGTGACGTTAAAACTCAGTATAATTATTTTTGGAAGGATAATAGAGAATATATTCAAAAGGATTATTATATGAATCACAATGTTTTTCGAAGACTTGGAAATTTTAATCAAATCACAGCTCAGCTAGATGAACATAAGGCAGGTGTGGAAGGAGCTATCGCTTTATTAGATTCAATTTTGACATATAAGCAGAAAGAGATTGAAATTATTTATTGGGTGGTTGATTTTGATTTTTTGCAAAAGAAGTAACATTTTTTTTGTGAGGGGTGTGATATTTTTTTATCTAAGGGGTGAGTAACCTTTGAACTAAGGACGCCCAGTTGAAATAAATCAGATAAGTTCTTGACTTAAAGCTTCAGTACCATTTTATTAGTTAAATTTCTTTTAAAGTCACCTAACAGACATTACTTTTCGAAGAACGGCGCGATCGCGAAGGGCCCTGATATCCATCATGGATTGATAATTCTTATCTGCATCGACGGCAGGCATTGATGATGCTTTGATGTAATCCGAATATTTGGCATACCAATCCACGGTCAGGTAATTCCAATACAAGTCAGTACCATACTTGTCTATTCTTTTTTGTAAAGTCCAACCTGTCCTAAATTTTTCATCAGGCATGGTAGACGTGGATAAGTCAATTTCCATATTTTCAAAAGTCTTGAATTTACCTTCCTTGACTTTCATGAAATTTACCACCATAAATTCATCAGGGATACTATTGGTATTTGAAATACTTTTAATGGTGGTAATGATATAATCCCCAATAATATCTCGACTTTTAATATTCTCCTCATAGAAGTTTTCAAGATCCCCATCGGTCATATCAGGAAAAACTTTTTGCATATTAACGCCCGAGTAAAGACTGTCCATCTTAGATAGATCCACCAAGGTGACAATGACATGCGTAAAAGGTGTTTGGCGAGAATTGACGACTTGCCATAAATCCCAACCATTGATGATTCCATCTTCAATGCGTTGCTTGTGGAGGCGTGCAAATTTTTGTGTTAGATTTTCACGATAATTACTTCCTTCTTTGGCTTTGATGAAAGTGAGTCTGAGGTAAGCATCATTTTCTTGACCAAATAAATTTAGGCAGAAGCAGATGGATAAAGTAAGTATTAAATATTTCATTGAAGGGATCTTTTGGTATCAATATATTACATCTTTTGGGATCGATCAAAGATTTTAGCAAAAATTGAATGTATGTCGAAATAAAAGTTTTAAAAATGAATCCTTAATACAAGGATTCAAGAAGGCTCTTCAAAGATTTATTTGGGAGTAATGTCTGATCCTTTTTTTATATATTGACTGATTTGAAACTGAATCCTTGAGTTCAATCAGATGCTGAGACCCATTATTTTTGGAGTACCCTTATCTCATCGTATCTGCCGTTGGTATAGGTTTCAAGTACCTCTGCGATGTCTCTTCTCCAGCTACCCATGCCATTGATTTCTTCATAACTGGCAGCAAAATTTTCAGGTAGGCCATTGCTCTTTTCAAATCGCGTAAATGATTTAAAAGGATAGACCAATGAGATATCCTCACCATTTTCAGAGCGGAAAGGGCTGACATATACCCGACGTACTATGGATGCATTTGTGGCGACCAATACTTCTTTGATTTTGGTGATGGCCTCCAGTACTTTTGCCATACTATTGGCCTTACTGTTCAATTTGAAGGTTCTGATCAAAAGATAATCTGAACTGCCGAATTCTGTTGGAGTATAACTGGCCTCCCAGTGAAGTTGTGCATGCTTAATCTTTTCATCCGTGATGTAGCTTTGGATATTTTTACCCCAATCTGCCATGTGTGCGGCATCAGGTTGTTGGTCTAAATCGGCATAGGTCATAGGCCCATCTAACCAAACAAATTTTCCGGAATTGGGTCCCGTCAAGATACTGTAAAGACTGGCTGTGCTTTTGCCTCCCGTATGATATTTTGCATTATGTAATTTTACACCTGAGATTAATTTACCCTCTAATTTTTTATTAGGAGTCAGGATTATATTTTCATAGATCATGGTTTCCTGAGCCATCAAAGAGGTTGTAAACATTAAAAATAGAATTAAAAGTCTCATAACGTGGTTGTTTTAGTTGATAAAAATTTAAATTAATTCCAGCTTTTGGCCAGTTTTCTTGTCATGGTTTTGATTTGTTTTATTTCTCCACGGTCTTTTAAGTATTTCTCCCAAGCCATGGACTCTTCTTTGGTGGTAGGATTTGATCCTAACAGCTCCTTTAGATTGGCTCTTTCTACAAGGGTATAATGGGTAATACCATCTTCCCTTCCGCTAATCACGGCTCCAATGGCCCTGTAATTATTTGGCTTGGTGTTTGCCCATAGCTCTAACGCGGCTGCATTTCGCTTAGTTGGGTTTTCGACATGATCAAGTATCAGATATTCAATATTGTCTTTATTCGGCGAACCCGTTGAAACATCACCCCTTCCGGCATAGCGGCCTCTAGGTTCCATATGGTTTCTTATTTTCTCCAACATAAGTGAAAAATCAGCATTTCTTGTAAAGTTACTGGTCTCATTTATATCATCAATAGTTCCTATCACTTGAAAGGTATGGGTCACGTCCGAACTTCCATTGAACATCATTTTGTAGAGATTGTAAGTGATACCGGTGGGGATATTTGCCGGTTTTGAAAAATAATCGTCTAAAATCTGAATGATGGTAGATTCATTTTCGTTGGGCACATGCCAATCATAATCCATCCAGGCGGGTTCTTGTGCTTGGGCACTAAAAAGACAGAGTGTCGTAAAAAAAGTAATAAGTAATTTCATGATTTATGTTAGTTTAACTTGTTGAGGCAAAATAACTTAATTTTTTGATATACCAAAACCTAATAAACATTAGGTTTTGGTTTGGTCTGTGTAGACTTTGAGGTAAGGAGGCTGACGATCTACATTTCTGAAATAGATCCAGGCGATAGCTCCATTACTCATAGCAATCTTTTTGCGTTGGTATACCCTTGGGTATTCTTCCAAAGCATCTATTTTCATCAGGATGCTGACGTCTATTTCAAATAGATCAACCACGATTTGATGCCCTTCTCCATTGAAGGGAAGTAGACAAGGATAATCAATGACCACAAGTCTGTATTTTTCGAGGGTGGTAACAGTTCCTAGGTAGGTGGCAGTTTGCAAATAGGAGGCGTAATTGCCGTATCCTTTTCTTAAGGTCCCATAGACGGCCAGTAGGTATTTTTTTTCGCTTCTTGGCATAAAAAATTAATGATATTAGTGCTATCTCCCCTTAGGTAAAAGGGTTATGCTGCCTTTATTTCACCGATCAATGAATTTGTTTTTTTAAAGGAGGGACAAAAGTCATTTTTTTGTTCTAAATTATTTCTTTTATACTAGAAATTTATCATTGATAATTGTTTTAAATAAAAATATTACTATGCGAATTTTGTCTGCACTAATGCTCTTGAGCTTTCAATTAACGGCCCAAGAATTGCCTGCCCGTTGGGATGAACTAACGGCGACGGATTGGCCGGTGGCACTTGAAAAATCCAATAAAACCTGTATTTTGCCTATTGGTATACTAGAAAAACATGGGCCACACGCACCGATAGGTTCTGACCTGATTCACGTCCGTGAATGGTCGGCAAGGGCTACAAAAAAAGAATATGCCGTGGTTTTTCCAGATTATTTTTATGGTCAAGTAAATGAAGCCAAGCAGCAATACGGCACCTTTTCATTGCCCAGTAAGTTGGTATGGGAATTGTTGGATGCCACTTGCGAGGAAATTGCCAGGAATGGATTTGATAAGATTGTCATTGTCAATGGGCATGGAGGAAATCCGCAACTCATCAGGTATTTCATTCAATCACAATTAGAGCGTAAGCGAGATTATGCAATATACTTTTTCGACCCTACATTGCCAGCTGAGGTGATGGCCAAGGCGGGGAAAATACGTAAATCTGACCCAAAAGGTGATCAGCATGGGGGCGAAAATGAAACATCTTCCTTGCTGTACTTGCGGCCTGATTTGGTTAAGATGGAGACCGCCACCAACGAATCAGGAACAGATCAAAAAAGATTGGACTTAAATCCTGATTTATACACGGCCATTTGGTGGTATGCAAGTTATCCTAATCATTATGCCGGGGAAGGTGCCAAGGCGTCTAGAGAACTAGGTGAAGTCATTACAGAAGCTAAAATCACAGCTTTAGCCAAAGCCATAAAATCGGTCAAGGCAGATACTCAAACCCTTCAATTGCAAAATGAGTATTTTGATCGCGTGAAGCAGTAGTTGTTAAGCGATCTTTTCAATGAGGAATTTTTGACCTCTGAAATTATAGGTGTCACCGACCGTCTTTCCCAGCATGGCTTGTCCGATTGGGGATAAAGTCGAAAGAGCAAAAACTTTTACATCGGCTATGTTGAGGGCCCCAAAATTAGCAGAGAAATAATAAAAATTATTCGACTCTTTGACCAAGGCTCCCAGGCTTACTTTATTGATGGGTTTCCCTAAGTCGATCAAGTCCAAAGCTTTTTTTAACTTATAGGCTTCCATGAGTTGAACGCCTAATTTTTCTTTTTCGAGCATAATCATGGAACGTCCCGTTTCATACTTGTCACCTGCCGAGCTTTTGGTGTCTTGATTGGAAGCTTCTTGAAGGGCTACCAATTCTGATTTTAAACTATCAATTTTTGTTAAAGCGAGATGTAAGCATTTTTGATGGACCTTTAATTTTAGCGCGGCTCCGTCCATCACAATTAAAAGTCAAATTTAATTCCTTGTGCCAAGGGAAGTTCTTTTGAATAATTAATCGTATTGGTTTGCCTTCGCATGTAGGCTTTCCAAGCATCAGAACCTGACTCTCTTCCTCCACCTGTTTCTTTTTCACCACCAAATGCGCCTCCTATTTCTGCACCCGAAGTACCAATGTTTACATTGGCGATCCCACAATCTGAACCTGCATGAGACAAGAAAATTTCAGATTCACGCAAGTTGTTGGTCATGATCGCGGACGATAGGCCTTGAGGCACATTATTTTGAATTTGAATGGCCTCATCTAGATTTTTATATTTAGTCAAATACAAGATAGGGGCAAAGGTTTCTTCACGGACCATTTGATGATGTGACGCCATCTCATAAATACAGGGTTTTACATAGCAGCCTGATTCATAGCCAGTACCGGTCAATACACCGCCTTCTACCACAACTTTTCCACCTTCAGCGGCGATCTTCACGCGTGCGGTTTCATAAGCTTTTACCGCATCTTGATCGATGAGTGGGCCCATGTGGTATTGTTCATCAAGGGGATTGCCAATGGCAATTTGTTGATAAGCATGTGTCAATTTAGATTTCATAGCTTCAAATTGACTCTCATGGATGAGTAGTCTTCGGGTGGAGGTACATCGTTGTCCTGCAGTACCGACGGCACCAAAAACAGCACCAGGAATGGCGATTTCAAGGTCCGCATTTTCGGTTATGATCATGGCATTATTACCCCCCAGTTCTAAAATCGATTTCCCCAATCGAGCGCCCACGGCAGCGGCTACAGATTTCCCCATTCGGGTGGACCCTGTGGCTGAAACCAATGCGATGCGAGGATCTTCAGCCATGGTTTTGCCTATGGTGGCGTCGCCGATGACCAAGCCACAGATACCTGCGGGAACTTCATTGGCTTCGAATATTTTTTGTACTATTTTTTGACAAGCAATGGCCGTTAAAGGCACTTTTTCTGAGGGCTTCCAAACGCAAACATCTCCACAAACCCAGGCCAGCATGCTGTTCCAGGCCCAAACGGCTACCGGAAAATTAAAGGCTGAAATAATGCCTACGACACCTAAAGGATGCCACTGTTCATACATTCTGTGTGCGGGTCGTTCGGAATGAATGGTCAAGCCATAGAGTTGGCGAGACAATCCCACGGCAAAGTCGCAGATGTCTATCATTTCTTGTACCTCACCTAAACCCTCTTGAAGTGATTTACCCATTTCATAAGAGACCAATTTACCCAGAGCTTCTTTTTGTTCTCTTAAGGCATTCCCAATTTGACGAACGATTTCACCACGTTGAGGGGCAGGGATCAGTCTCCATATTGAAAAAGCATCTTGAGCGGCTGTGACCACTTGATTGTACTCTGTTTCGGTAGCTAAATTGACCTTACCGATGACGGCTGCATCTACAGGCGAAACAGAGTTGATAGAAGCGCCTTGCGTTGGAATCCATTGTGCGCCTATGGCCGCTCCGTAATTTTCTTTTTCAATTTGCAGTTCCGAGAGAAAGGAGGTGTCGATAAGGGTCATATTTTTGGGGTTTAAGATATGTTTACAAATTAAAGGAATCTCTCGTCTAGAACATAAAAAATCCGTTTCTAAATTAGAAACGGATTTAGTTTTTTAGAGAAGTGAGTTACCAAGCAATGCCGTAATACACTTTTTCGCCATCAGGATCATATCCTGTGATCAGGATGCCATCTCCTTTAACGGTATCCAAATAGATCTTCAATTCTTCTGTATTTTTGATTACTCTTTTATCAATCATGGTGATGATAAAGCCCGGTTGAATCCCGGCGTTTTCCCATTTTCCCGGACCAATATCTTTTAATCTGACGCCCCCTCTGAGATTAAGTTCTTCAAGTTCTTGTTCAGATAAATCTTCAAAGGAAGCACCCTCTAAGGTCAGACGATTAACTGCTTTGACCACCTCCATAGTGCCTAAGCTATTTTGTAATACTACCTGTACTTCTCGGGTCTTTTGGTCGCGAATGTACTTAATTACTACTTCATCTCCTGGACGATTCAATGCGACTTGCTCTTGCAATTCTGAAGTGTTGCTTACAGGTTTCTCATTGACAGCGATGATGACATCTCCGGATTCTAGTCCCGCGAGGTCTGCCGCAGACTGGGTTCCAACTGAAGCAATATATACGCCCCGATTGACCCCTAATTTTTCTTCCTCGGCCAATTTAGCATTCACATCGCCAATCCTGATCCCCAATAAGGCGCGTTGTACCGTTCCATATTCTACCAAATCAACATATACTTTTTTGACTAAACTCACGGGTACCGCGAAGGAATAGCCCGCATAAGATCCCGTTGGAGACATGATCGCCGTATTGATGCCCACTAGTTCACCCTTTAAGTTAACCAGGGCACCCCCACTATTCCCGGGATTCACGGCCGCATCGGTTTGAATAAAGGATTCGATACTTAAGTCATTGGCATTTTTTCTAAGGATATCAATATTTCTGGCCTTTGCGCTGACAATGCCTGCTGTGACGGTGCTATTAAAGGTATATGGATTGCCTACAGCAAGTACCCACTCTCCGATATTGATGAGGTCCGAGTTGCCCCACTGCATGGCTATGAGTTCGGTTTGATCAATTTTTATAACCGCCAAATCGGTCGTTGGATCGATGCCCACCACGGATGCCTTGAAGGTACGGTTGTCATTTAATAAAACATCAATTTCTTCAGCGCCATCGATCACATGATTATTGGTAACAATATATCCATCTGAAGAAACAATGACACCCGATCCTGAACCGGAGCGTTGTCTCCTTTCTCTGGGCACCTCATCATCCAAATAATCCTTAAAAAAATGATACAATGGATTTTGTTCCATATTATAGTCCGCTGCGACTTTAGTACTTATATGAACGACCGCAGGTGTTGACTTTCTGGCAGCCGTCACAAAATTGAGACCTTCTGGGACTACAAAAGCTGTTGTATCAAGTTGATAACTGGTTAAGGCAGCAGGACGATCTATTTTTCCCTGAGCAGCAGGAATTACGATAGGGTTTGGATTAGGCTGTATGAGCATAAAACCACCGAGTGCCAAAAATCCTCCCATGAAGGACGAAGCTACCATTGCGAATAATAAATTCTTTTTACCCATATTTTTAAAGAATAATTTCAAATTTAAAAGGAATAATTACATATTATTACCCTTCAACGCAAAAAATGAGCAGAACGATCCATTCCTTAACATGATTTAACAAAAAAAACAATAAATAGGATCAGGACAAGTCCGAAAACTTGTGATGATCCTATGTGAGATTACTTTAGTTGATTGCGATCGTTTTCTTGACCATTTTCTTGATATCCTTAGGTATTTGAATGGTTAAGATACCATGGGTATGATGCGCTTCAATTTTATCTCTATTGATGGCCTCGGGCAAGGTAAATGCTCTGCTGAAGGTGCCAAAATGACTCTCAATGCTATTGAATTTTTTACCTCCTTCGTTCTTTTCAATTTTACGTTCGCCGCTTACGACAATTTGATCTTTTTCAATAGCTATATCAATTTGATCTTTGGGTATTCCGGGCAGTTGTAGCTGGATCTCAAATGATTGGTCGGTCTCTGCGATATCTACTGTAGGCGTAAATTTTTTAACCATACGACCACCAGAAAATTCATCATTAAAAAACTGATCAATAAAATGATTGAAAGAAGTAGGTCTGTAAACTTCTGAATTGTATTTTAATATTTCCATTTTTATAATATTTATTGTGTTTAACATTTTGAATATTCCTCTTCAGAATTTATGCCATTCTATTTTTTTTAACCAACAGCTGTATTATTATGACATAGTGTCACTATAAGTTGATTTTATATCCATAAATATGACATTATGTCATATTTATGGATATAAAAATAGAATTGAAATGACTAGAAAAATTTTTTAAGGCAAAGGCTTTGCATAATTGGATACTCACAATACATTTGCAGTCCTTTCAAAGATCGCATGAATGATGTGATGTGCATGGTAGGAAATCATTCCTCCTTAGCTCAGTTGGTTAGAGCATCTGACTGTTAATCAGAGGGTCCTTGGTTCGAGTCCAAGAGGGGGAGCAACTTATAATGATAAAACCGTTATACTGTTATAGTGTAGCGGTTTTTTTTATTTTTACTTAAAACCTGAACAATGAAAAATTTACTCATTTTACTTATTACTTTTTTATCTCTAAGTATCCAAGCACAAACCAATGAATACGAGGTATCTTCATATCTTTTAGAAGGATTTAAGGCGCCAAATACGAATTATTTGGGTGAAGCATGGTTGAATCCACTGATTCGAGCGGATGAATCTTTATCCTATAATATTACCAAAGCAACTTTCAAAGCGAATTCAACGCTTAATTGGCACAAACATACCGATCGTCAGGTTTTAATTGTTGTTTCCGGAAAAGGTTATTATCAAGAAAAAGGGAAGCAACCCATTGTTATCAAGGAAGGTGATATTTTGAAATGCACCGCAAATACAGAACACTGGCATTCATCCTCAAAACATCAAGACGTAACTTATTTAGCAATTTATAAGGGTGAGACAGAATGGACTGAAGTCTTATCCCAAGAAGCCTATGATGAAGTAGCAAGACTTTTAGGTAATGATTAAGTCTGCTTTTTCGATACAATAACTCTCTTAAGTTAATCCACAAATAGATTCACTTGCGCTGCAACTTTGAACAATAGGGGGAGCAACTTATAATGATAAAACCGTTATACTGTTATAGTGTAGCGGTTTTTTTATTTTAAAATCATTATCTTGCTGTAAACCAATTAAATAAACCAATATGGAAAAAAATGTTTCTAAAGTAAGAGCACACGATGCTATTGTAGGTGTCTTGTATTTAATTAGTGCAGGCTTAACGCTATACACTTCTAACTTGAACTTTGTGTGGATCGCGGTAGCAGTTGGTGGACTTCAACTTATAAGTCCAATGACAAAATTCTGCCCGGTTTATTTCATCCTTAATAAACTAATGCCAAATACTGACCCTATTCAGAATGGTAAGTAAAACTTAAGTCACAAATAGATTTACTTTTGTTGCAACTTTGATTAATAGGGGGGAGCAACTAAAAATGATAAAACCATTATACTGTTATAGTGTAGCGGTTTTTTTATGATTAAAAGTCAAATGTCGTGTCCATGACGTGTCTCATTTCCGCTGAGAATTCTAAATAATTCTAATTTTGCACCATGGATTTAGGGGATAAAATAAAGGCCGCCAGAACACAGGGAGGAATCACTCAAAAAGAATTGGCAGAAAAAACAGGACTCACAGAACGTACTATTCAGAGAATCGAAAATCATGAAGTAGAACCTTCTGTCTACTCGCTGAACAAGATCTCTGAAATCTTATCATTTGATTTTAAAACCGAAAAACTACGCATTATGAAACGACGTAACCAAATTATTTACACCGTTATGATTGTTTGGACAATTGCTCTTGCCTTCAATCTTATTTTCAGTGATTTCAATTTTGAAAGTCGTTGGTGGGAAATTGTGATTTGGTTTATGACCTTAGTATTTGTTCTTACGGGTCAGATTTATATCCCCTATCGTAAAAAGAGATAGACCAAAGTCACATACATATAAAGTTGTGCTGCAACTTTGAACAATAGGGGGAGCCACACTGGACAAGCCATCAGAAATGATGGCTTTTTCTTTGTCTATCAGTGCGTTAGGCTAGTTGCATCTTTTCTTATATTTACCATATGAAAACACTTCTTTTTGTTCTAACTTTCTCACTATGCGGAAATTTATATTCCCAAAGTGAGTTGAGTCCCAAAGAATTTAAGCCTATTGAAGTTTATCATTCTGAAGATTTGATTATCATTCAAATTTCTGATAATGCATTTTTGCATACTTCATACCTACAAACAAATGATTTCGGGAATGTTCCCTGTAACGGGATGATAGTTCGAAATAGTAATGAAGTGGTTGTATTTGATACACCAACAAATAATAAAAGTGCTGAAGAATTAATCAATTTTATTATGAAAAAACTTCATTGTAAAATAAATGCGATTGTTCCCACTCACTTTCACGATGATTGTTTAGGGGGATTAGCCTCATTTCATAAGTTACAAATCCCTTCGTTTGGAAATTTTAGTACCATCGAATTAGCCAAAATAAATAATGTTGTAGTGCCTCAAAATGGATATAACGATTCCCTTAAATTCAGCCTTGGAAATACATATGCCGTTGTAAAATATTTTGGTCAAGGACATACTAAAGATAACGTTGTAGGTTATTTCCAAAAGGAGAACATATTATTTGGAGGCTGTTTAATAAAAGAACTACAGGCCACAAAAGGGTATTTGGGGGATGCCAATGTTGGAGAATGGTCAAGTACTGTTGAGAAAGTGAAACAACAATATCCAAATGTTAAAATTGTTATACCTGGTCACGGAAAAATTGGAGGTAAAGACCTGCTAGATTTCACGATTAAATTATTTGAGTCCAATTAGTTGCAAATTTTCACGAAGTTCAACCCTTTAATTTCCTGATAGTCACAAACTCAATCATCGCATTATAGTTGCATCTTTCGTCGAAAAGGGGAGCAATAATGATAAAAAGGTTATACTTTTATAGTGTAACCTTTTTTGCATTAAAAGAAACCGGTATGAAAATACACACAACAATGCCTGATAGGCTAACCCCTTTTTTTATTAAAGAGTTAGAAATTGCGGGTAGATATTTTAAAGTGAACGATTTCAGGTCAAGCTGGTATCATCTTGAGCGTGCCCATATCCTTGGCCAACCTTATCCATATCATCACACGCTGGTTCATTGGAAAATGTTACTATTTGGTATCAAAATAAAGGATATAAAAGAAATCATTGGTCAAATACCCCGCTTACTTGTGGGTGGTGTTAAATCTTTCGTTGGCGAAATTCCAGTTGGAAATACTGGCGGAGCAAATGTGCCACCACTTAAAAGTATGGAGATACCGGAAGAATTGAAAAGAATTATGGAGGAGAACAAGTAAATCAAAACACTACTTCCTACAAATTGACACGAAGTTCAACCCTTTAATTTACTGATAGTGATATACTCAATCATTGAATTATAGCTGCAACTTCTATCAATAGGGGGAGCATTGAAAAGGGTTGTACTTAGTTGTATAACCCTTTTTTATTTTCAGATTACGGTGAAATATAGATATTTCTTGGCAGTTATTTGGCAGTTACTCCAAATCAATTACTTTATTAAAAAAAAATATACGTTTTTAAAAAGGCATAAATCTAAATAACGACTTATTTAATAGATGAAAATCCTAACATATTCAAGGTATAAATCAGATGTGAATAAATAATTGAGGTTTTTTTTATTTTTTTTTCAACCTCTCTAATTACTCATAATAAGCATTTAAAACTATCTATTATTGTAGATAACATATTGATTAATAACTTATTATAAGGTTATTCATAATAAGTTCTAATAATACTTACCATTCTTAATTTTGCGTTTTAGCTCATTTGGATTACCTATAGTTGCTTTCATGTTCAACTAACAATTTGAGTAATGGAAGACAACTTCAATTCTCTCTTAAATAAAGCTAGAGACGTAGAAGCCTCGGGAGTTTTTGTTCAATATGAAGAACTAAATCTCAAGGGTAATTGGCAATGGATGCTTTGCCCATATCACCAAGAAAAATCACCTTCATGTAGAATACAAAACCACCATGCACATTGCTTTAGTTGTGAGGCACATTTTGATTCTATAAAGTACTTACGAGACATACAAAATATGACGTTTTACGAGGCTCTAGAATCAATTACGGGAGAGAAAGTAGTGAATAATGGTTGGCAGAATAATCGTCCTCTAGAGAGCGTTAAAATACCCTCATTTGAGGAGGCTTTAAAGATGTCTGAGGATAGATTTCCTATTCTATTTCCTATGGCTTGTAACAGAGCAAGGATTAATAAATAAGCAAGATATTATCAGCTACTTATCTCAATATGAATTTGAGAATTTGAGAACTTCTAAAGTGGGTGGTTCTCATACAATAACAACTCAATGTAAACAATTTTTAAAAATCATTCAAAACACAAAATAATGGCAAAAAAACGATTAATTTCTAACCTTAGATGGACATTAAAAAACACAGAGATTTAAGTGCTTATGCACAAAATATATTGAGTTATATGTCCGAAAATTCAGCAACTTCGGGATTTCATGGTGTATCTGAAATTGTAATAATGAATACTACAAATACTCCCCTTGGGGAATTAAAAAAAGCTCTACAAGATTTGGATCGTAATGGATGGATTTCAATTGGAAACGAGGAAGTATATCTTGTTCATGGCACATATAAGAGATCAGCAAATTCTTTAGTGCAATTAAATGATGAATCAAATCCAAAAAGCAAAGGTAAATTTACTAATAGTGCTCATGACGCTGTTTGGAATGATCTTCTAGAATATGTAATCTTTTTTGATCAAAGTGTAATCCATTTTGAATTCAAAGAGTTTTTTGATGCTGTTAGTGAAACTGTTTTAATTGATGACGGTATACACCAAGACATTGGAGCTTGGGATGTGAGTAGTGTTGAAAATATGTCGGCGATGTTTAAAAATAATAGTGTTTTTAACCAAGACATTGGGGCTTGGGGTGTAGGTAATGTATTGTATATGGAGGAGATGTTTAAAAATGCTACTGCTTTCAATTAAGACATTAGTTCTTGGGATGTGAGTAAGGTGTTTTCATGCGAAGATTTCAGCCTAGAAGCAACCGCTTGGACAAAACCCAAACCTAACTTCACTAACTGCACGGAATAAGCCTCCACAAAGGATTAATTAAAATATCTTTTATAACACTCTGACACACCCACAAAGACTCTTAGAAAGGCTTATTTAAGTGGAGATAAGATTAGGTTCTCAAACTAAAAAAGCAGCCACAAAATTGCGACTGCTTTAGAAGAGGAAAAAAGATTGACATATGATTAGTAAGAATAAGCAACCACCTTTACCCAAAGTGGCTGCTGTTTCCATACCCCTCAGTATAGAAAACAATTCACTCTACAAATGTATATAAACGGGGTACTTTCAATCAATAACTAGAAATAGCCAAAAGTATTCACTATATTTAGTAGTAGTATCATTAATACTAGGGTTTAATAGTTGATGTTAACGCACTCTGACACACCCACAAAGGCTCTTAGAAAGGCTTATTTAAGGTGTGGTTAATTATCCGTTTTGATTACTTTTGAGATATGAAAAGATTCTTAATACTGCTTATGGGATTTATCTTCTTAGATTGCTCCCAAACACAAACAATTCAAGTTCCAAAAGAAATTGAGGAATTTTACTCTAGTTATAACAAGGCTTGGAGCAATGGTGATTTTAATTTTATTTCTGAAGAAATTTATGCTGTACCATTTACCCTTTACTTGAATGACACCACACTAATGTTTTTCACAAAAAATGAAGTTAAATCATTTTTACAAACCACATTTGATGATTTAAAAGCAAATAATTATGGATATTCAATAAGGAATAATTGGGAAAATTATCAATCCAAAAATGATATGATAATTATAGAGCAAAATTTCACTAGATTTTTGACAGATAGCACAGTAATGAATCCCAAGGAGAGAACAGCATCGTATATTCTGAGAAAACAAAATAATAAATATAAAATTATCGCATTGATCCCCCATTCACCCGTAGGGAGTAAATAAAACTTTATTCAGTTAAATAGTTTGTACGCCGATACATCCATAAAGGCTCTTAGAAAGGCTTATTTAAGTGGAGGTTAATTATTTTTGAGATATGAAAAAACTACGAGAATATGAACATTTCATTCTCATTTTAATTGGGTTAATTATGGTTGCACGAGATTATATAAACTATAGTTCCATAGATGATTCAATAGGATTAGTATTTATCACCATAGGTTTGGTTATTCTATTTGGAAAACGTATTTGGAAGAATAACAATCAATAGATGTGTGACACATCAATTAAGACATTTAATAACACTCTGACACACCCACAAAGGCTCTTAGAAAGGCTTATTTATGCGGAGAGGAATAGAACTAGATAACCAAATGGAAGCTATCCTTTGGAATGCCTATCAGAGAGTAAAAAAGAAAATGTTAATTTAGTTGAGCGATATTACGAAAGTGAATCATTGATTAACTGAGATATGGAATTATTCAACTTAAAGAATGACAAAATTGAAGAAGTAGAATTAAAACCCTTCAAGCAAGAGAGGGAAATTCAATCTTTAATAGAGAAAAATACAGAGATACTTTTCAATCTTGAATTTATCGCCTCAGTGTATGTCGTCAAATAAAAGTGGACTTTTTCAGATATAAATTAAGCGAGTGTTGATACTAATTTAAATAAATATTTTGATTCTGTTTTTTTCGTTCAATTAAAGTTTGTTGTTTGATTCTTTTCCTA
>Ga0209406_1000965_pt1 | contig 22103 bp, 15 predicted proteins | sample COGITO_mtgs_1204_FD_184808 | JGI IMG/M metagenome (GOLD analysis project Ga0209406, IMG submission 184808) | Pelagic marine microbial communities from North Sea - COGITO_mtgs_120426 (SPAdes) (version 2) | ecosystem: Environmental > Aquatic > Marine > Epipelagic ...
TTCTGAATATACCAAATTAGCGTGAACTCTAAGAGTCGAACACCCGAAGGGGGTGCGAACAGCTTGTGCAACAAGCTATCACATTGGCGCGAAGCGCCGATAGCCCGAAGGGTGAGTGAGCGCAGCTCGCGAATTCTCCTCTCGCCAGCTCCATTTTCATTAAATGTTCCAAACCTTCCTAGAAAGATTATTCATTGCTGTATGAATCGAAAAGTGACCACCCTTTGTATTTGGCTTAAAAATCATTCAGCAGGCACTTGTTGGCTATAAATTGTAGTGCTCGGGTGCACAACTTGGCATAAACTGCCCGATCTGCTGATTGGCGATACGATTGACGATAGGATAGATAAGATATCGTGCGGCTATTACCTCGAAATACCTGTTGACATCAAGGGTTTACACGAGGAGAATACCGCGCTCTTTTTGGAGGGGTTCCCGAGTGGCCAAAGGGATCAGACTGTAAATCTGACGCGCAAGCTTCGGTGGTTCAAATCCACCTCCCTCCACCAAATAATGAGAGATTTGGCAGGCATTAAGGTCGTTATTCTGACTTTGTTTTAGCTGCCAAATCTTGTAATACTTGCTTTGTAATCAGTTACTTAGCAAGGTTGCGTCATTATTAAGTAGCGGTTCGGTTGTCGAGTCGCTACCGTTGGTAAGAACAGTAGTTTACAAATAGGTCGGCGGTAAATTAGCCGATAAGTTCAGGCTTGGTATCAATTGCTCAGGTTAGGCGAATATTTTGTCCAACGCCGGTTTTTGATTTGGGTAGATCGTTTTTTTGATCTAGGCGGGTATAGTTCAGTGGTAGAACGTCAGCCTTCCAAGCTGAATATGCGGGTTCGATTCCCGCTACCCGCTCCATTAAACGTCCGATTAGGGTGTTTAATAGTAAGTAAACGGCAGGCAGCACTATAGTCTGGATTGTGAACGAGTTTTGTGAACATCAATAGGTTAGCGGACCCACTAGCGTAATAATGATTTTCAAGTTAGAGGTTCTGTTTTAGACATGCTCATATAGCTCAGTCGGTAGAGCACTTCCTTGGTAAGGAAGAGGTCACCGGTTCAAATCCGGTTATGAGCTCCAGTATTTAATTTTATATTTTAACCAACCGTCACCAGGGGTTAGTCACAATGGCAAAAGAAAAATTTGAACGCACCAAACCACACGTCAATGTAGGCACAATCGGCCACGTTGATCACGGTAAAACAACATTAACAGCAGCGCTTACCCGCGTAGCAGCTGAAGCCTTTGGTGGTGAAGCGGTCGCGTTTGACGGTATCGATAATGCACCAGAAGAGCGTGAGCGCGGTATCACTATCGCCACATCACACGTTGAATATGACACACCAGAACGTCACTACGCACACGTAGATTGTCCTGGTCACGCCGATTATGTGAAAAACATGATTACTGGTGCGGCTCAAATGGACGGCGCTATCTTGGTTTGTGGTGCTACTGATGGCCCAATGCCACAAACACGTGAGCACATCTTATTGTCACGTCAGGTTGGTGTTCCATACATCATCGTATTCTTAAACAAAGCAGACCTACTTGCCGAAGATTGTGGCGGTGCGGGTTCAGAAGAATATAACGAAATGTTAGAGCTAGTAGAAATGGAGCTTCGTGAGTTGCTTGATACCTACGAATTCCCAGGCGACGACACGCCAATTATTCCAGGTTCAGCGTTAATGGCTTTAGAAGGCAAAGACGATCACGAACTAGGATCTACTGCAGTTAAAACATTACTTGAGACTTTGGATTCTTACATTCCAGAGCCAGAGCGTGCAATTGATGGTGCATTCATTATGCCTATCGAAGACGTATTCTCAATTTCAGGTCGTGGTACGGTTGTAACAGGTCGTGTTGAGCGCGGTATCGTTAACACTGGCGACGAAGTTGAAATTGTTGGTATTAAAGAAACAGTTACTACAACTTGTACGGGTGTTGAAATGTTCCGTAAGTTGCTTGACGAAGGTCGTGCAGGCGAGAACATAGGTGCGTTATTGCGTGGTACTAAGCGCGAAGACGTAGAGCGTGGTCAAGTATTAGCAGCGCCAGGTTCAATCAAACCACACACAAAATTCGAAGCAGAAATTTACGTGTTAGGTAAAGATGAAGGTGGTCGTCATACACCATTCTTTAAAGGTTACCGTCCACAGTTTTACTTCCGTACAACTGACGTAACAGGCGCTTGTGAATTACCAGCTGGCACAGAAATGGTTATGCCAGGTGACAACGTGCAAATGGTTGTTGAATTGATTGCGCCAATCGCGATGGACGAAGGTCTACGCTTTGCAATCCGTGAAGGTGGCCGTACTGTTGGTGCGGGCGTTGTAGCGAAAATCTTAGATTAAGATTTTCAGTTACATGTTTTAGAAGTACTTGATAAAAGTACGACATAGAAAGACCGAAATGCCTTAGCTTTTTTAAGCTAGGGCATTCGTTTAAAGCCAAAGTAGTAAAAGTGTTATAGGCCAGTAGCTCAATTGGCAGAGCGACGGTCTCCAAAACCGTAGGTTGTGGGTTCGATTCCCTCCTGGCCTGCCACTCTTCTCTTAAAAGAAGTTTGGTATGCAGTAGTAAAAGAAGTAAAGGTAAGGTCTAGGTTTGTGCGGCAAAGCGCGCCTCGATTTCGTCACTGTTGTTACAGCATGTTGTTACAACATGTTGTAACAAAAGTAACTGCACTTAATATGCACTACATACAAGCACAGTGAACGCTGTGGAATGAGCGATAGGAATAGATGAACAACAATACTCAAGTAGCTAAAAGCCCGTTGAATGCCGTGTTATGGATGCTGGCTATTGCATTAGTTATAGCGGGTGTTTACGGCAACTCTTATTTTGGTGGCGAGTCACTTTTATACCGTGTGTTAGGTATGCTGGTTGTTGCCATTGCTGCTGCCATGGTTGCGTTTCAGACCGTACAAGGCAAAGCGTTTTGGGTGTTGTTAAAAGGTGCGCGCACAGAGATTCGTAAAGTCGTTTGGCCTACACGCCAAGAGACGGTGCAAACCACCATGATTGTTTCATTGGTTGTTATTGTTGCTGGTCTTTTATTATGGGGCTTGGACACATTGCTTGGCTGGTTAGTGTCACTTGTTATTGGTTAATCGCAGGCATTGTCGGCGGTAATGATTTTTATAAACAGTTCTTGTACACAAAGTAGAATAGGTAATATAGATGGCTAAGCGTTGGTACGTGGTACATGCATTCTCAGGCTACGAGAAGAAAGTCCAGACCGCACTTCGCGAGCGCGTTGACCTAGCGGGTATGCAAGAATATTTTGGCGAAGTGCTAGTGCCTACCGAAGAAGTGGTAGAGATGCGTGGCGGTCAAAAGCGTAAGAGTGAGCGTAAATTTTTTCCTGGCTACGTTTTGGTTGAAATGGACCTGAATGACGATAGCTGGCATTTAGTTAAAGAAACACCTCGCGTTATGGGTTTTATTGGCGGTAAAGCAGATAAGCCTGCGCCAATTACGCAGCGAGAAGCCGATACAATTTTACAGCGTATTGAAGACAGCGGCGATAAGCCTAAGCCGAAGACATTGTTCGAGCCAGGCGAAATGGTACGTGTTATCGATGGGCCGTTTAATGACTTTAACGGTGTTGTTGAAGAAGTGAATTATGAAAAGAGTCGCATTCAAGTGTCGGTTCTTATTTTTGGTCGTTCTACACCTGTCGAACTTGAGTTTGGCCAAGTAGAAAAAAGCTAATTTTTTTAACAGGGGAGTGTCGAGGCGTTGTTGCTGAGTTTGTTGAAGCGGCGGCGTTAAACGAGACGTTTGTACCCATCTAGGAGAGCTATGTAATGGCTAAGAAAGTAGAAGCTTATATTAAGCTGCAAGTGCCCGCAGGTCAGGCAAATCCAAGTCCACCGGTTGGTCCAGCACTGGGTCAGCACGGCGTTAACATCATGGAGTTTTGTAAAGCCTTTAACGCTGAGACGCAAAGTCTTGAGCCAGGTTTACCAACACCTGTTGTTATTACTGTTTACGGTGATCGCAGTTTTACCTTTATCAAGAAAACACCACCTGCCTCGGTATTGTTGCGTAAAGCAGCGGGTATCCAGAAAGGCAGTGGTGAGCCAAACACTAATAAAGTTGGCAAAGTAACGCGTGCGCAATTAGAAGATATTGCAACGACTAAAATGGCTGATCTAACAGCTTCGGATATGGATGCAGCGGTAAGAACTATCGCTGGCAGTGCCCGTTCCGCTGGCATAGAAGTGGAGGGTTAAGATCATGGCTAAGATAAGCAAACGAACAAAGGCTATTGCCGAGAAGGTTGAGCCAGGTAAATTGTATTCAATTGATGACGCAGCGACGTTATTAGGTGAGCTTTCTACTGTTAAATTTAAAGAGTCGATTGATGTTTCAATCAACTTAGGCATTGACGCACGTAAATCTGACCAAGCCGTTCGAGGCGCAACTACGTTGCCGCACGGTTCAGGTAAAGAAGTACGCGTTGCTGTATTCACTAGCGGTGCAAATGCCGAAGCAGCTACAGCTGCCGGTGCCGATAAGGTCGGTATGGATGATTTAGCGGCTGAAGTAAAAGCCGGTAATCTTGATTTTGACGTGGTAATTGCTTCACCAGACGCTATGCGTGTTGTGGGTCAGTTAGGTCAGGTTCTTGGTCCTCGCGGTTTAATGCCTAACCCTAAAACGGGTACAGTAACTCCTGATGTAGCAACAGCGGTTAAAAACGCTAAAGCGGGTCAAGTACGTTACCGTACGGACAAAAATGGCATTATCCATGGCGCTATTGGCCGAGTTGGTTTTGATGCTAAAGCCGTTAAAGAAAATCTTGAAGCACTTATCATTGATTTACAGAAGGCTAAGCCAGCTTCAGCGAAAGGTGTTTATCTTAAGAAAGTCAGCATTTCTACTACTATGGGGCCGGGTCTGGTTATTGATCAGTCTTCGCTTGAACTTAAGTAGTAGAACTTAAGTAGTAGAAATTAAAAACTCTGAGGCGCTTCGCTTTTTTATAAAAGCGAGCCGTCAAAGACCGTAGGTGTTGTTGGCGAGTGACCCAGCTTTTGTCTTGTTTAGTTTGGTTTAATTAAATTGAATCAAGTTAAATTGAATATCAGTTGGCAGGTACTGGTCAGGCTTAATTAAAAAACTGACGTTAGAGAGAGTTTTACTCTGGCATCATTTTTTAACCTACGCAGATGGTGAGTGCGAAAATTATATTCGTCCCACCAGTAAGGTGGTTGTTAGTGTGCAGCGTTTATTATTTGGGTCGCAATGCGATTCAGCTTAATTAAGCCATGCTACGTTAGTGACTTAAATCGAACGGCTGGGCAGCAGTATTCGCTCAGTCAATTCACAGGAGTAATAGTGTGGCATTAGGACTCGAAGGCAAAAAGCAAATTGTCGCTCAAGTTAACGAGACTGCCAGTGGCGCCCTGTCTTTAGTGGTTGCAGATGCGCGTGGCGTTGATGTAACTGACATGACAGAGCTCCGAGCTAAAGCACGAGAAGCTAATATCGATTTACGCGTAGTGCGTAATACATTGGCCAAGCGAGCATTTGAAGGTACTGAATACGAGTGCGTTAATAACGTACTTTCAGGTCCATCATTGTTTGGTTTTTCAATGGAAGATCCTGGCGCTTGTGCCCGATTGTTTAAAGACTTTGCAAAAGAGAACGAAAAGTTCGATATCAAAGCTTTGGCAGTTGGCGGTGAAATGCTCGACGCGGGCAAAATTGATGTGTTGGCTACCTTGCCAACGCGCGATCAAGCTTTGGGAATGTTGGCAGGTCTTATCCTTGCCCCAGTTACCAAGTTGGTTCGTACATTCAACGAAGTTCCTTCATCGGTAACTCGTGTTGTAGCGGCAGTTAAAGACAAAAAAGAAGCTGAAGCGGCTTAATTCTTACGTTAGTTCGTAAGGTGGTTCGCTTTAATGTTATTTAATTTATTTGATTAGGAGATTTGAGTCATGGCTCTATCTAAAGACGAAATTCTTGACGCGATTGCAGAAATGAGCGTTATGGACGTGGTTGAACTTGTAAGTGCAATGGAAGAAAAATTCGGTGTATCTGCACAGGCAGCTGTTGCTGTTGCAGCACCTGCAGCTGGCGGCGACGCTGGTGGCGCTGCTGAAGAGCAAACTGAATTTGATGTTATCTTAACTGCCGTTGGCGATAAGAAAGTTAACGTTATCAAGGCTGTTCGTGGTATCACAGGTCTTGGTCTTAAAGAAGCTAAAGCAATGGTTGATGGCGCACCATCAACTGTTAAAGAAGGCGCTTCTAAAGACGACGCAGCTGAAACTGTTAAATTACTTGAAGAAGCCGGTGCTTCTGCAGAAGTTAAGTAATTCTGAACAGATGTGTTGGCTAGGCTCCATTTAAGGCCGGCGCATAAAAAATTAACCACTAGTGATATCTCGCGATATTGCTAGTGGTTGTTTTGCGTTAAAAAAAGGCATAAATCTTGGTGTGGAAGTTTGGCTTTATCGGTAAGCAGTTGATTAGCCGAGAAGCATCACAAAGATTAAGCCGCGGTACTGAATAGCTAGTTAGTCAGCTGTTATATAAAGAGACACAAAAAAGCCCATTAAACAGGGGAGTTTAATAGGCATTAATTTTTTGTTGTTGCTGATTGTTACAGTGCTTGTTGTTACTAATGTTTGTTCGAACTGCGTTCGAACAATGTTCTATTTAAATAGAAACTGTTTTTATTAGGTGTTACTTAAAAGCATAGCTTGTATTTTTGATTTGCCAAATTTTTTATTAAAAGATGGGGTTGGTTAAAAAAGTGACAATTAATAAAAGCATTACGCCTAACAAGTTTATTTAGGTGTGTTGTTTTAATTTAAAGATTTAGCAAGGAAGCCTGATAGTGGATAGAGATTACTGATCTCACTATCGGATTGCGATTAAGTGGATGAGGTCAGAGTAAGGGCTTGTGTGCGTTCGATAGCGCCTGTTTCGTAGCTGTTTTTATTAGCAGCCAATAATCGAAGCGACGAGTGTTTACTTTGACCCCATTGACTCAATTTAATATTAGACCATTTTCCCTTTAGGAAGTGTGCTCAGGAGCGCTAATGTCTTACTCGTATACTGAACGAAAACGTATCCGTAAAGATTTCACTAAATTGCCACATATAATGGAAGAACCTTTTCTATTAGCAATTCAGCTGGATTCGTACCGCAAATTTACTCAAGATGGCACAGCCGCAGAGAACCGCAAAGAACACGGTTTACATGCCGCTTTTAAATCTGTTTTTCCAATTATCAGTTACTCAGGTAACGCTGCACTAGAATATGTTGACTACAAGCTCGGCGAGCCTGTGTTTGATGTTAAAGAGTGTCAGTCGCGCGGTATTACTTACGCCGCACCTTTGCGCGTTAAAGTTCGCTTGATTGTTTACGATAAAGAATCAGCCGCGAAAACGATTAAAGATATTAAAGAGCAAGAAGTCTATATGGGTGAAATCCCATTAATGACTGATAACGGTACTTTTGTTATCAATGGTACAGAGCGTGTAATCGTATCTCAGTTACATCGTTCGCCAGGCGTTTTCTTTGATCATGACAAAGGCAAAACACATTCTTCGGGTAAATTACTTTATTCCGCTCGTGTTATTCCTTACCGTGGTTCATGGTTAGATTTTGAATTCGATCCTAAAGATTTAGTGTTTGTTCGAATCGATCGTCGTCGTAAATTACCGGCTACCGTTCTATTGCGTGCTATCGGCTTAACATCAGAGCAAATGCTCGAGATGTTCTTTGATAACAACTCATTTGAGTGTGGTAAAAAAGGCTACTCAATGACGCTTGTGCCTGAGCGTTTACGTGGTGAGATTGCGGCGTTTGATATTAAAGATGCAAAAGGTAAGTTGATTGTTGAGCAGGGTCGTCGTGTGACTGTACGTCATATTCGTCAGCTTGAAGAATCAAAAATCAATAAGCTTTTATGCCCAGCCGATTATCTGTATGGCCGTACATTGGCTAAAGATGTTGTCAGTAAAGATACTGGCGAAGTGATTATTGAATGTAATACAGAAATCACTGAAGAAATCTTAGCGCAGTTTGAAGAGCTTGGCATTACTCAGTTCGAAACCATTTACACTAACGAACTTGATTGCGGATCATTTATTTCTGACACCTTGCGTGGCGATATTACGCGTACGCAGTTAGAAGCATTGGTAGAAATTTACCGCATGATGCGTCCTGGTGAGCCACCGACAAAAGAGTCGGCAGAAAACTTATTTGCTAATTTATTCTTCTCTCCTGAGCGTTATGACTTATCGGCTGTTGGCCGTATGAAGTTTAACCGTCGTTTAGGTCGCGAAGAAATTGTTGGCGAAGGTATTTTATCTAACGATGACATTGTTGATGTATTAAAAACATTAGTCTCTATTCGTAACGGTAAAGGCATTGTCGATGATATCGATCACTTGGGTAACCGACGTGTTCGTTCTGTTGGCGAAATGGCTGAAAACCAATTCCGTGTTGGTCTTGTCCGTGTTGAGCGTGCAGTTAAAGAGCGTTTAAGTGTTGCTGAATCTGAAGGCTTAATGCCGCAGGATTTAATTAATGCTAAGCCAGTTGCTGCAGCGGTTAAAGAGTTTTTTGGTTCTAGCCAGCTGTCTCAGTTTATGGATCAGAATAACCCGTTATCTGAAGTGACACACAAACGTCGTGTGTCGGCATTAGGGCCAGGTGGTCTTACACGTGAGCGAGCAGGCTTTGAAGTTCGTGACGTGCATCCAACTCACTACGGTCGTGTATGTCCTATCGAAACGCCAGAGGGACCAAACATTGGTCTAATTAACTCACTGGCCACTTATGCGCGTACTAACGAATACGGTTTTCTTGAAAGCCCGTACCGCAAAGTTGTCGATGGCAAGTTAACAGAAGAAATTGAATACCTTTCTGCGATTAACGAAGCAGAATACGTTATCGCACAGGTGTCTGCAGCGCTTGATAAAGACGATAAGTTTACTGAAGACCTTGTTGCTGTAAGACATTTAAATGAATTTACTGTGATGTCTCCAGATCGCGTCCAATTTATGGATGTCTCTCCTCGACAAGTGGTATCGGTTGCGGCTTCGTTAATTCCATTCTTAGAACACGATGATGCTAACCGTGCATTAATGGGATCGAACATGCAGCGCCAAGCAGTACCAACACTGAAGGCTGAAAAGCCATTAGTCGGTACAGGTATTGAGCGTAAGGTAGCAGCTGACTCCGGCGTATGTGAAGTTGCACGTCGTGGTGGTGTTATTGAAAGTGTTGATGCTAGCCGAGTGGTTGTGCGTGTTAACGCTGACGAAATCACAACGGGTGAAGCGGGTGTTGATATTTACAACCTCACTAAGTACACCCGTTCTAACCAGAACACTTGTATTAACCAACGTTCGATTGTGAAACAAGACGACGTAGTGGTTCGTGGCGATATCTTAGCCGATGGACCTTCAGTTGATATGGGCGAGCTTGCGCTTGGTCAGAATATGCGTATCGCATTTATGGCTTGGAACGGTTACAACTTTGAGGATTCGATTCTTGTTTCTGAAAGAGTGGTACGTGAAGATCGCTTCACTACTATTCATATTCAAGAATTAACTTGTATCGCACGGGACACTAAATTAGGTTCAGAAGAAATTACTTCTGATATTCCTAATGTTGGTGAGTCTGCGTTAAACAAACTGGATGAGTCTGGTGTTGTTTACATTGGTGCTGAAGTTGGCGCTGGCGATATTCTGGTGGGTAAAGTGACACCTAAAGGTGAAACGCAATTAACGCCAGAAGAAAAATTATTACGAGCCATCTTTGGTGAAAAAGCATCGGATGTTAAAGATACTTCTTTACGCGTTCCTTCAAGCGTTAAGGGTACGGTTATTGATGTTAAGGTCTTCACTCGTGACGGCTTAGAAAAAGATGAGCGTTCACTGGCGATAGAAAAATCTGAAATCGAAGGCTACCGCAAAGATTTCCGTGATGAGTATCGTATTGTTGAATCAGCTACTTATGATCGTTTACGCGATGCGTTAACTGGTAAGAAAGTTCACAGTGGCGCGGGTGATATCAAAAAAGGCTCAATCATTAATGATGAGTTGCTAGATGGTTTACCGCTTGAAGATTGGTTTACATTACGCATGGCCGAAGGCGTACTCAACGAATTGTTGGATGCGGCAAAGACTCAGCTTGAAGAGCAAAAAGCACGTTTAGATGCTCGTCTTGCAGATAAGCGCGGCAAAATTGAAAGTGGCGATGACTTAGCGCCTGGCGTTTTGAAAATCGTTAAAGTGTATCTTGCTGTTAAACGTCGCATTCAACCGGGCGATAAAATGGCGGGTCGTCATGGTAACAAAGGTGTTATCTCTGTCATCATGCCTGAAGAAGATATGCCTTACGATGAAAATGGTCGTCCGGTCGATATCGTGCTTAACCCGTTAGGCGTTCCTTCGCGAATGAACGTGGGTCAGGTATTAGAAATGCATTTAGGCTTTGCAGCAAAAGGCCTTGGTGACAAAATTGACCTGATGATTAAAGAGCAGAAATCAGCAGCGCAAGTGCGCAAATTCCTTGAAGAGATTTATAACAAAACCGGTGATGGCCAGCGTCAAGAATCCATTAACGAATTGTCAGAAGTCGAAGTAATGGATTTAGCAGAAAATCTCCGTGAGGGTGTGCCAATGGCCACTGGCGCGTTTGATGGCGCAGCAGAAAGTGAAATCAAAGCATTGCTTCGATTATCTGGTCACTCTGACACAGGTCAAATGAAGTTGTATGACGGCCGTTCGGGCGATGCATTCCAGCGTCCGGTAACCGTTGGTTACATGTACATACTTAAATTAAACCATTTGGTTGACGACAAAATGCACGCGCGTTCAACCGGCTCTTACAGCCTTGTTACTCAGCAGCCGCTGGGTGGTAAAGCACAGTTTGGTGGCCAGCGATTCGGTGAGATGGAAGTATGGGCATTAGAGGCTTACGGCGCGGCTTACACCTTGCAGGAAATGCTAACGGTGAAATCCGATGACGTTAATGGTCGAACTAAAATGTACAAAAACATCGTTGATGGCGATCATAGAATGGAGCCCGGCATGCCGGAGTCCTTCAATGTATTAGTGAAAGAAATCCGCTCTCTCGGTATCGATATCGAGTTAGAGCAAGATTAACTTATTGCTGACATCCCACAACCATAGGGGATATTGCTTAGCTTAACCGCACAATATCCCCGTCACACTCCAGTGGAGGAATGACATTGAAAGATTTATTGAATTTACTAAAAGCACAAGGTCAGCAAGCAGAGTTTGACTCTATTCGCATTGGCTTAGCATCACCTAGTTTGGTGCGCTCATGGTCGTTTGGCGAAGTTAAAAAGCCAGAGACTATTAACTACCGTACGTTTAAACCAGAGCGTGATGGTTTATTCTGCGCCAAGATTTTTGGCCCAGTTAAAGATTACGAATGTTTGTGCGGCAAGTACAAACGTCTTAAGCATCGTGGTGTTATCTGCGAAAAGTGTGGCGTTGAAGTTGCACTAGCTAAAGTTCGTCGTGATCGTATGGGTCATATTGAATTGGCGAGCCCTGTTGCGCATATCTGGTTCTTAAAATCGTTACCGTCGCGTATCGGTTTATTATTAGATATGACATTGCGTGATATCGAGCGGATTCTTTATTTTGAATCTTATGTTGTTGTTGAGCCGGGCCTTACAACACTTGAGCGCGGTCAATTATTAAATGACGAGCAGTACTTCGAAGCGATGGAAGAGTTCGGTGACGAATTTGTTGCCAAAATGGGCGCCGAAGCGGTTCAAGCCTTATTGATTGGTTTAGACCTCGAAGAACTGGTTGGTGAGTTGCGTGAAGAAATTCCTAACACTAACTCAGAAACTAAAATTAAGAAGTTATCTAAGCGCTTAAAATTAATTGAAGCGTTCTTAGGTTCAGGTAACAAACCTGAGTGGATGATTCTTGAAGTATTACCGATTCTTCCGCCTGATTTGCGTCCGTTAGTACCGTTGGACGGTGGCCGTTTTGCTACTTCTGATTTGAATGACTTGTACCGTCGCGTTATCAACCGTAACAACCGCTTAAAGCGTTTGTTAGAGTTGAACGCGCCAGACATTATTGTTCGAAATGAAAAACGTATGTTGCAAGAATCGGTTGATGCCTTATTAGATAACGGTCGTCGCGGTCGAGCGATTACGGGTTCTAACAAGCGTCCATTAAAATCACTTGCCGATATGATTAAAGGTAAGCAAGGTCGTTTCCGTCAAAACTTACTCGGTAAGCGAGTCGATTACTCTGGCCGTTCGGTTATTGTATGTGGACCAACACTGCGATTGCATCAATGTGGCCTACCTAAGAAAATGGCGTTGGAATTATTTAAGCCGTTTATTTTTGGCAAGCTAGAAGCGCGTGGCATGGCCACAACCATTAAAGCTGCTAAGAAAATGGTAGAGAAAGAACCAGCAGAAGTATGGGATATTCTTGCCGAAGTTATTCGCGAGCATCCAGTACTGCTTAACCGCGCACCAACACTTCACCGTTTGGGTATTCAAGCGTTTGAGCCGTTGTTGATTGAAGGTAAAGCAATTCAGTTGCATCCATTGGTTTGTGCGGCATTCAACGCCGACTTTGACGGTGACCAAATGGCCGTCCACGTACCATTGACCATTGAAGCACAGCTAGAAGCACGTGCATTAATGATGTCGACTAACAACATTCTTTCGCCAGCCAGTGGTGATCCTATTATCGTACCGTCGCAAGACGTTGTATTAGGATTGTATTGGATGACGCGTGAGCGTGTTAATGCGCCAGGTGAAGGCATGGTATTTGCCGATACTGAAGAAGTATCGCGCGCCTTTGGTGCGGGCCAAGTTGATTTGCAAGCACGTATTAAAGTAAGAATTCGTCAGGTGTTAATGAATGATGCCGGTGAAATGGTTGAGACATTTAAGGTGCTCGATACCACTGTCGGCCGTGCCTTACTTTGGGAAATCGTACCTGATGGTTTGAGTTTTGACATGGTCAACTTGAACATGACAAAGAAATCGATCTCACGCATTCTTAATGCTTGTTATCGTGACGTAGGCTTAAAGCCAACCGTTATCTTTGCCGATCAGTTAATGTATACCGGTTTTGAATACTCGACTAAGTCGGGCAGTTCGATTGGTGTTAATGATTTCGAAATTCCTCAAGCGAAAGCTGAAATCATTGGTCAAGCTGATGATGAAGTAAAAGAAATTGAAGAGCAGTACGCAGCCGGTCTGGTAACACAGGGCGAGAAGTACAACAAAGTTATCGATATTTGGTCGCGAGCGAATGACTTAGTATCGAAAGCGATGATGGAAGGTATCTCTACTGAGCCCGTGGTCAATCGCGATGGTGAAGAAGAGAAGCAATCATCATTTAACTCTGTCTTTATGTATGCAGATTCAGGCGCAAGGGGCTCACCAGCTCAGATTCGTCAGTTAGCTGGTATGCGTGGTTTGATGGCTAAGCCGGATGGTTCGATTATCGAAGCGCCGATTACCGCAAACTTCCGTGAAGGTCTTAACGTACTTCAGTACTTTATCTCTACTCACGGTGCTCGAAAAGGTTTGGCCGATACGGCACTGAAAACAGCTAACTCGGGTTACTTAACACGTCGTCTTGTTGATGTTGCGCAAGATCTCGTGGTTACCGAAGTTGATTGTGGTACGACATCAGGCTTGTTAATGACACCTGTTATCGAGGGTGGTGAGATTATCGCGACGCTAGGTGACCGAGTATTAGGTCGTGTAGTTGCAACCGATATTATCCATCCAGAGAGTGGCGAAATTGTTGTTGCTGCTGGCGTAATGATTGATGAAGCATTAGTTGATCACTTAGAAGCAGCGAGCGTTGATGAAGTACTTGTGCGTTCGGCTATTGCCTGTGAAACACGTCATGGTGTTTGTGCTCAGTGTTATGGCCGAGACCTTGCACGTGGTCACTTGGTTAACCAAGGTGAAGCTGTTGGCGTTATTGCCGCACAGTCGATTGGTGAGCCGGGTACACAGCTTACTATGCGTACCTTCCACATTGGTGGTGCAGCATCGCGAGCAACTGCGGTAGATAATGTTCAAGTTAAGCAGCCAGGCACTGTGCGTTTGCACAATGTTAAAACGGTTGAGCGTTCTGATGGCAACTTAGTGGTTGTATCGCGTTCGGGTGAACTATCGATTGCGGCACAAGATGGCCGTGAGAGAGAGCGTTATAAGCTTCCTTATGGTGCTGTATTGTCGGTTAAAGACCAAAGCCATGCTGATGCGGGTCAAACCGTTGCTAGCTGGGATCCGCATACGCATCCAATTATCACAGAAGTGGCAGGTACGGTTAAGTACAGCGGCATGGAAGACGGCATTACCATTAAGAGTCAAGCGGATGAGCTTACCGGCTTATCAAGTAACTCGGTTATGGATCCTGCCGAACGTCCAGCAGCGGGCAAAGAAATTCGCCCTGCGATTACGTTGGTTGATGATAACGGTGAAGAATTGCGATTGGCCGGTACTAACGTGCCAGCGCATTACTTCTTACCTTCTGCGTCTATCTTCACCATTGCTGATGGTGCACAGTTAGGTGTAGGTGATGTTATTGCGAGAATTCCACAAGAAGGATCGAAGACACGTGATATCACGGGTGGTCTACCGCGAGTTGCTGATTTATTCGAAGCGCGTAAGCCGAAAGAGCCAGCAATATTGGCAGAGATCAGCGGTACAGTAAGCTTTGGTAAAGAAACTAAAGGTAAGCGTCGTTTAGTTATTACGCCTAACGATGGCAAGCCGTTACCGAATGGTAAAGATCACTATGAAGCGCTGATTCCTAAATGGCGTAACCTAAGTGTGTTTGAAGGCGAATTCGTTGAAAAAGGTGAAGTGGTTTCTGAAGGACCATTAACACCACACGATATTTTGCGACTCAAAGGAGTTAAAGAGTTAGCTAAATATATCGTTAACGAAATCCAAGAAGTTTATCGTTTACAGGGCGTAAAAATAAACGACAAACACGTAGAAGTTATCCTGCGTCAAATGTTGCGTAAGGTCACTATTGTTGATCAAGGTGAGACTAACTTTATTCGTGGTGATCAGGTGGAATACACCCGTGTCCTCGAAGAGAACGATTTGGCAGCGGCGGCTGAGAAGCAGCCAGCAGCTTATGATCGTGAGTTGTTGGGTATCACCAAAGCCTCTTTGGCAACAGAGAGCTTTATCTCTGCGGCCTCGTTCCAGGAGACTACGCGAGTACTGACAGAAGCAGCTGTAACCGGCAAGCGCGATTACCTTCGCGGCTTGAAAGAGAACGTAGTAGTAGGACGTTTGATTCCAGCGGGTACAGGTTTGTCTTATCACAGCGAACGTAAAAAGCGCAGTGAAGCGCCTGAAGTTGAGGAGTTTGTTGTTAAGAGTGCCGATGAGATTCAAGCAGAATTGCAAGAAGCACTGAGCCAAGAAATTGCCGGTGCGAATGTAAATACTGACTCTGACTCAGGTTCAGCAGCAGACGTAGAGGGAAATGTATAAGTTGAACGTTTGACTTATATCTCCGAAGCAAAAAAAGCCGCGTTGTGAAACGCGGCTTTTTTTTGAATTAAAAAAAGTGGTTGGTTTTTTTAAGCGCATTGCCCCAATTCTAAAAAATCACTGAGAAGCTCCCAGACTTCGTGTCGAGAATCATTCACGGCTTGCTTTGGCTGCTTAATTACCATGCGGTATAAGTCACTGCCAATTTTGGTAAATGATTGAATGTAGTAACCGACGCTGGTGCCTTCGGGCAAGTGACCAGAAGAGACGACTTGATCTTCGCCTTGATAATTAAATGAAAAACCTACCGATAATGGTCGAGTGCCTTTATTGATTAAACCGGCCGCAATGCAGTGCGATAACATTCGAGTTTGCGAAAAGAGTGGATCGCTTTCAAGTGGATTGTCTACAGAGCGAAAAACAAAGGGGTGGCCATTCTTGCCAATAAACGCTGAGGCAGCGACTTTTTTAAAGGCTTTAATCTCCCAGTTGTCTAAGCTGTGCAAAAACTTTAAGCTGCATTTAGAAATACTGTTGGGTCGATAGAGTTCATGCACCATGGCATTCGCCCAAATGCTTTGCATAGCCGGGTCTGAAATATCCTCGGCAAAATCAAAAAACAGATTCGCCCAGTCATTATCAACGCCTTGTTGCGGCGCACTGCCGCTCATACGTTTACGCACTTGATCGAGTATCGATTCTAAATTCATTTGGCGCTGCATTTCTTTATAACGCATACGCATATGCGTACGCTCAACAAGATTCGCATCGGTGATATGAATTTTTACGATGTGATCAGTGGTGGGGTGGGCACAACTTTCTATAGTGTCGTTCGCTTGATAAAAGCCGCCTAAGTTTTGCGTGCAAAGCGCAATAAGCTTGGCCTTGGCTTCTATTGTTGAGTTGTCATGGTGCTTTTGCTGGTGTTTAACATCTTCCATAAAATGATACATCCTAGTGACATTACAAGATTTAAAATAGCGATTTAGCCGTATTAATAACTGGTCGTATATTAACCAGTCAGTCCTCTATTGTCACCCTTTCACCCTATAGATCAAATGTAAAATCTTGCGCCGCTAAAAGGGGCAGGGGCAGTGCCCCTCGATGCGTTCGCCTGTTATGGGGTGGTCGAAGTTCAGTGTTGTGGCGTGAAGCATAAGTCTATCGGCCATATAAAAGGCTTCATCAGTGGCATATAAATCACAGCCCAAAATAGGGTGGCCTATCTCACGACTATGAATCCGCAGTTGGTGGGTTCGGCCGGTAATGGGCGTAAAAATAACGCGAGAGGCGAGTGATGATTGCAGATGTTCAATCACACAGTATTGAGAAATAGCCGGTCGGCCGGTTTCATGGCAAATTTTTTGAAGGGGAAAATTGGGCGGATCTTTGGCTATTGGTAAATCGATAAGGTGTTTTTGCGGTTCGCTATTATCATAATCAGTATCACCGGCCATGTGCCCATGTAAAAGCGCGGTATAGGTTTTAGTGACAGTGCGCGCTTGAAACTGTTTGCCAATATGCGCGTTAATTTTTTTGTTGAGTGCCACCACCATAATGCCTGAAGTGCCAAAGTCGAGGCGATGAACCAACGTAGCGCTAGGGAAGTTTTGCACTAAGCGGTAGTGGACGGAATCTTTATTGAGCGGATGCTTACCCGATAAACTTAATAGCGCGCTGGGTTTATTAATGAGCAGTAAATAATCATCCTGATACAGAATACTTATTTGCTCGTGACAAGGTGGTGCAATAAAGGGATCGGCTTGAGGTTGCATGCTTGGCTAGGCCTGTATATAAAGCGTTAATATAGCATTAGCGACGATGGATATTGGTTTTATTTATTCAGCTAAGACTATCGTTTTTGAATAAATATAAATGATAACGTAAATCGCTGATAGAGTTTGTTAGACTGCTTGCTAGATGACGGGCGACATTAAACGTTGGCAGCGAGCAATGAAAATCGTAATGAGTATCGCAATGGATAAAGCGATGCATAAAAAATTGAATAGAAAAGCAAATAGGAAAAAGAAGTTATGGCGACGATTTTAATTACCGGAACTAATCGAGGCATTGGTCTTGAGTTCACAAAACAGTTTTTAGTCCGTGGTGATACGGTTATTGCTACTTGCAGAGAGGTTACTGCTGCCGCAGAGCTGCAAGCGTTAAGTGCTAAGCATGACAATCTAAATATTCTTCCCTTAGATGTGACTTCTACTGAATCGATGCAAGCCTTTGTTAAGCAGTTAGAGGGCGTGGCGATTGATGTGTTTATTAATAACGCGGGTGTTTACGGTCCGTCGAACGTACGCTTTGGTGAGGTCGATGCCGAGGTTTGGGCGTCGGTGCTCAACGTTAACGCTATTGCGCCTATTATGCTTAGCCAAATGCTTATGCCTAACCTGCGAGCGGGCAACAATAAGAAAATGCTCTACCTCTCATCGAAGATGGGTTCTATTGATGACAATGGCAGTGGTGCCGGCTATATCTATCGCAGCTCTAAAACAGCATTAAACTGTGTGGTTAAAAGTTTATCGATTGATTTAGCGCCAGAAGGCTTTATCGCAGCCGTATTGCATCCTGGTTGGGTATTGACGGATATGGGGGGCGCTAACGCGCTTATTGATACGCAAACCAGCGTAACAGGCATGATGGAAGTGATTGACGGATTAAGCGCTGAGCAGTCGGGCGGCTTTTTCAGTTATAACGGCAGTTCTATTCCATGGTAGATGGTTGTGATTGATTACTTAAAGGCTCCGTTAGCATGGTGGCTTAAAGTGACTCTATTAGCCAATTAGCCAATCAGCTAATCAGCCAATCAGCCAAAAAATGGATAGGCACTGCTCAGGATTCTGCTAGAAATTGATAATTAATGGATTTAAAGCGGTTAATTGTCGTTAAGACGAGCTGTTTTAAGGCTTTCTGCTCCATCTTAGTTGACTCGTATAGGCGGTATCTATAGAATTCGCGCTCCGCCATATTGGTGATGTTTCATCGACCGTGTTATTCGGCCATTTATCTGGTCTTCGGGGTTGCAGAAAGCACGCTGGCTATACCGTGGTTGTATTAATGCTTAATTAATACAATTCAACATAGCTGCTCAGTGATATCACAGAGCAATAGGGAAGCGGCACAGTAGCGAAGTTACTAACTTATTGAATTTTGGAGTATTTTTACATGGCAACGATCAACCAATTGGTTCGTAAGCCGAGAAAGAGAAAAATTAAGAAGACAGACGTACCTGCATTGCAGGCCTGTCCTCAACGTCGTGGCGTATGTACACGCGTTTACACAACTACACCGAAAAAGCCGAACTCAGCATTACGTAAAGTATGTCGTGTTCGCTTAACTAGCGGTTTCGAAGTTTCTTCGTATATCGGTGGTGAAGGCCATAACTTGCAAGAGCATAGTGTGGTATTGATTCGAGGCGGTCGTGTTAAGGATTTACCTGGTGTGCGTTATCACACTGTTCGTGGAACACTTGATACACAAGGTGTTGCCGATCGTAAGCAAGGTCGTTCTAAGTACGGTACAAAACGTCCTAAATAAATTTAAAAAGTTGTCACCAATTTTTTATTAAATCGTTTTATCATCCAAGGTTAACCTGAGTCACTCATTGACTTAGAGGGTTGTCCGGCGGAGCACGCAGAGGGTGTAAGTCCTTTGTTTTATCCGTCACAGTAAGGCCAAGCTGTTAGAGGCTGTAAATTTATTTACGGTTGCATAATTTGTCTTGGGTTAGCCTGAAAAAGAGGAAAGTTGCATGCCAAGAAGACGCGTCATCGCTAAACGCGAGATATTACCAGATCCTAAGTACGGTAATGTCACACTCGCCAAATTCATGAACCACGTCATGGTCAGCGGTAAAAAATCCGTTGCAGAACGCATTGTTTATGGTGCGCTCGATATCGTAAAAGACAAAACCGGTAATGATCCTGTAGAGGCCTTTCAATCAGCCCTCGAAACTATTGCGCCTATGGTCGAAGTAAAATCTCGTCGTGTTGGTGGTGCAACTTATCAGGTACCTGTTGAAGTACGTGCTTCACGTCGTGAAACATTATCAATGCGTTGGTTGGTAGAGTACTCACGTGGCCGTGGTGAAAAATCAATGCCTGCACGTTTAGCCGGTGAAATTCTTGATGCTTCGCAAGGTAAAGGCGCAGCGGTTAAGAAAAAAGAAGATGTTCATCGCATGGCAGAAGCCAACAAAGCGTTCTCGCATTTTCGCTTCTAAGATTGTTATACGCATACTGTCTATCGCTGTATCGAATACGTTACAGCCGATAGGCCGTTTTTTTCTAAGCTGTTTTTTTCTCAACCGTTTTTATCTCAACAAAAGGAAAATCTATAGTGGCACGTAAAACGCCAATCAACCGCTACCGAAACATCGGTATTTGCGCACATGTTGATGCTGGCAAAACGACCACGACAGAGCGTGTTTTGTTTTATACCGGTATGTCTCACAAAATTGGTGAGGTTCATGACGGCGCTGCAACTATGGATTGGATGGAGCAAGAGCAAGAGCGAGGCATCACGATTACCTCGGCAGCAACAACGTGTTTTTGGTCGGGCATGCAAAAGCAGTTCGAGCAACACCGTATCAATATTATTGATACGCCGGGTCACGTTGATTTTACTATCGAAGTTGAGCGTTCATTACGCGTACTCGATGGCGCTGTTGTTGTTTTATGTGGTTCGTCGGGCGTGCAGCCACAAACCGAAACGGTTTGGCGGCAGGCTAATAAATATGAAGTTCCACGCATGGTCTTTGTTAATAAGATGGACCGTGCGGGCGCAAGTTTTGACATGGTTGTTGATCAATTGCGTGAGCGATTGGGTGCGAATGCCGTGCCATTGCAGATGACTATAGGCGCTGAAGAAGAATTCAGAGGCGTAGTTGATCTGTTAAAAATGAAAGCTATCATCTGGAGTGAAGATGATATGGGAATGACCTTTAATCACGAGGAAATTCCTGCCGACATGCTAGATACCTGCGAAGCAATGCGCGAGTATATGGTTGAAGCGGCCGCTGAAGCTAACGACGAGCTAATGGAAAAGTATCTTGAAGATGGCGAGTTAACGGAAGATGAAATTAAGCAGGGTATTCGTGCGCGAACACTCGCTAATGAAATTATTCCTGTATTAGGTGGTTCGGCCTTTAAGAATAAAGGTGTACAAGCCATGTTGGATGCCGTTGTCGAATATATGCCCTCACCGATTGAAGTGAAGGCCATAGAAGGAACGTTAGACGACAAAGAAGAAACGCCGGCAACGCGAGAAGCCGATGATGCAGCGCCTTTTTCTGCGTTGGCATTTAAAATTGCAACCGACCCTTTTGTCGGTACATTAACGTTTTTCCGCGTTTACTCCGGAACGTTAAAGCAGGGTGATAGTATTTATAATCCTGTAAAAGGTAAGAAAGAACGCATTGGTCGAATGGTGCAGATGCACTCGAACAATCGTGAAGAAATTAAAGAAGTTCTGGCTGGCGATATTGCAGCGGGGATTGGATTAAAAGATGTAACAACCGGTGATACGCTTTGTGATCTTGATGAAGTGATAACCTTGGAGCGAATGGAATTTCCAGAGCCCGTTATTTCGGTAGCCGTTGAACCACGTTCACAGCCAGATCAAGAAAAAATGGGCATTGCTTTAGGCAAGCTAGCGCAAGAAGATCCGTCTTTTCGCGTGAAGACCGATCAAGAATCGGGCCAGACCATTATTTCAGGTATGGGCGAATTACATTTAGATATTTTGGTTGATCGAATGCGACGCGAGTTTAGTGTTGAAGCGAATATAGGCAAGCCACAAGTAGCCTATAGAGAAGCGATTCGTAATACCTGTGAAATTGAAGGTAAGTTTGTTCGGCAGTCAGGTGGTCGAGGTCAGTACGGTCATGTTTGGGTTAAGTTTGAACCTGCTGAAGACGTCAACGCCGAAGGTTTAGAGTTCGTAAACGAAGTGGTTGGCGGCAACGTACCTAGAGAATATATTCCAGCGGTCGAAAAAGGTATCGCGGAACAAATGCAAAATGGCGTATTAGCGGGCTACCCATTACTGGGCTTAAAAGCGACGCTTTACGACGGTTCGTTTCATGATGTTGATTCGAATGAAATGGCTTTTAAAGTCGCCGCATCTATGGCCACCAAGAAATTGGCAGATAATGCAGGCGCTGTTTTATTAGAGCCGATGATGAAAGTAGAGATAGTGACACCCGAAGCTAACATGGGTGATGTGGTTGGTGATTTAAATCGACGACGCGGCATTATCTTAGGTATGAATGGCAGCCCAATGGGTAAAATTATTGATGCCGAAGTACCGTTAGCAGAAATGTTTGGTTACGCGACCGACTTACGTTCAGCAACACAAGGTCGTGCAACGTTTACAATGGAATTTGATAGGTATGCTGCAGCGCCTAACAATGTGGCAGACGAAATTATCAATAAAAGTAAGTCGGGTCGTTAATTTATTTTTTAATGAGTCGGCTTGCTGACAGTTTGAATGACAGTTTGAATGAAAGTTTAAGTAATAGTTTAAGTAATAGTTTAAGTGATAGTTTAGTTAGAAAGTAGATTGGATAAT
>Ga0209406_1000967_pt1 | contig 22077 bp, 19 predicted proteins | sample COGITO_mtgs_1204_FD_184808 | JGI IMG/M metagenome (GOLD analysis project Ga0209406, IMG submission 184808) | Pelagic marine microbial communities from North Sea - COGITO_mtgs_120426 (SPAdes) (version 2) | ecosystem: Environmental > Aquatic > Marine > Epipelagic ...
GGATAAGTAAGTTCGGCCCCGATTCCAGCGAGCACATAGCCAAGTCTGACGATCAGGCCGAGATTCGACGATTGAAGAAGGAACTCAAACGCACCACAGAGGAGCGTGATCTCCTAAAAAAAGCCGCGGTGTACTTCGCCAATCAGTCCGAGTGAGGTACGCCTTTATCAGGGCAGAGAGCGCGACATCATCTATTCGCCGACTCTGTGATTTGTTTGACGTGCACCCGAGTGGATATTACGCCTGGTTGCGTCAGTCGCGATCCAAGCGGGACATTGCAGATACACGGCTTACCGGGCTCATCAAGCAGTTCTGGCTGGAGAGCGGTGGTGTCTATGGTTACCGCAAGGTCTATAGCGATCTGCGAGAGCTGGGGGAAGGTTGTGGTGAGAACCGGGTTTATCGTTTGATGCGTATAGCAGGACTCAGAGCTCAAGTAGGCTATCGGCGACCACGACATCGAAGTGGCCCACCCCATGTTGTTGTTCCAAACAGGTTGCAACGTCAGTTCAATACAGCCACTCCGAATGAAGCGTGGGTGACAGATATCACGCACATCCGCACCCATGAGGGTTGGCTGTATCTAGCTGTGGTTGTAGACCTGTTCTCCCGGCGTGTGATTGGCTGGTCCATGAAGTCCAGGATTACTAAGGAACTGGTACTGGATGCGCTGTTGATGGCGGTATGGCGGCGAAAACCCAAAGCTCAAGTGATGGTGCATTCAGACCAAGGTAGCCAGTACACCAGTTACGACTGGCAGAGTTTCCTACGGGAACATGGCCTAGAAGGGAGCATGAGCCGGCGAGGAAACTGCCACGACAATGCGGTTGCCGAGAGCTTCTTCCAACTACTGAAGCGAGAGCGAGTTCGGCGTCATGTCTATGCAACTCGGGAAGAAGCACGCAGTGATGTGTTCGATTATATAGAGATGTTTTACAACGCTCGGCGGCGTCATGGTTTCAATAACCAGCTATCGCCGGTAGAGTATGAAGAGCAGTACGAAAAGCGGCTGTCGAGTGTCTAGAGAATTGGGGGCGATTCAGGGGTCGCAATTGAAACCGGCGTATTAGTGCTCACTTTCATCGAGGAGGAAGTTAAACGGCTCCGGGCAGAGAAAGCCGAAGAACAAGGCGATGCATCCAAAACGCTCTCGGTGGAAGAGATTCAACATGCCGTAAGGGATGGGACTTCTCAACGAGTTCGGCCTGTAGTCATGACCGCTACCTCAACAATCGTAGGCTTGCTGCCAATCATGTTTATCAGTGGTACAGGGGCTGACGTTATGCAGAGAATCGCAGCACCGATGATAGGCGGTATGTTAACCACGACAGTATTGACGCTATTGGTGCTACCGGCCATTTACAGTCTGGTTGTTCAACACTCAGAGAAGACACGAAGTTAAAGGTCTGTTAATACCAAAAAGGTATGCTATGAAATTATTGGTCATCACTGCTTTAGTTCTACTGGGCTGCAATACGGTTTATGCCTTTGAGGATTCAATGAAGAAAGTAACGATTGGCGTTCAGGGAATGATGAAAAGTAAATCTGGTATCACCTGAATGAGCTGACCCAATGCGGTCGAAGCGGCTCTGTCAGAGTTGCATGGTGTAAGTTCAGTAAATGTAGATGTAGAGCAGGATCGCTTCACGGTAACCTATGACGGAAGCAAAGTTCAGACGGCTGCAATGTTCGAGGCTGTTAAGGCTCTGGGCTACACACCGAGTGTGGCTGAAAGTTTAGTTAATCTAAAAGCCACTCCGGAGAAGGTGGCCATTCCAGAGAAAGTACAAAAACTCCTAAATCAAAATGTACCGATTTTTCTATATTTTGGAGCCAGATGGTGTGGGGCATGTAAGCTTATGGAAAGAACAACTTTTGCAGATGAGCGAGTAGACGACATGTTGTCCGTATTCGCGAACGTCAAAATAGACATAGATGATGATGTAAATATTGCAGAGAACTTTTCGATATCAGCCGTTCCCACCGTCCTGCTTCTTTCACCATTCGGGGAGGAGTTACACCGCCATGTTGGTCCTCTTTCACCAGAAGAGATGGTACTGCTTCTTGAAGAATATAGAGGGGAGTAGTGTTTAATCGAGTTGATTCTCGCTGAAGCATAGGTAACTAAACAATGCCGCTTACAAAGACAAAATTTCGATTGTCAAAGATGGACTGTGCCTCTGAAGAAGGCATGGTTAGAATGGCATTGGACGAAAACACAGCTATCAAGCAGCTTCAGTTCGATCTTGGTAAGCGAGAACTTGAGGTGATTCATGACAACTCCTCTGAAGAGGTTCTCAGCAAGCTAGATCCTCTAAACCTTGGTGCCTCTATTCTCTCAATGGCAGGTGCTTCGGATGAAGAAATAGATGCTTCAGCCGACAAGGCTCAGGAATCAGGGGACCTCAAATTACTACTCGCCATCAATGCCACGATGTTCTTGGTGGAATTTGCAACCGGGATATATGCCGAATCCACAGGATTGATCGCCGATTCGTTGGACATGTTGGCTGACGCAAGCGTCTATGGACTGTCTTTTCTCGTCGTCTATCGTTCCCGGAAAGAGCAACAAAGCATTGCACGAGTATCAGGTTGGCTACAGGCACTTTTGGCCGTCGGCGTCTTGCTAGAGGTTGGTCGAAGGTTTCTATACGGTAGTGAGCCAGAATCGTTCCTTATGATCGCTATGGGGGTTGTAGCACTGATAGCCAACATTGTGTGTCTACTCGTCATCTTCAAACACCGTGAAGGTGGTGCTCACATGAAGGCAAGCTGGATATTCTCTGCCAATGATGTGATCGCAAATGCGGGAGTGATTCTTGCCGGTGTGCTTGTCACCGCTACTGCCTCAAATCTTCCTGACTTGATCATCGGGACAATTATCGGGCTGATCGTGTTAAACGGAGCCCGGCGTATTCTTGCGATTGCGAAAGCCGATTAACGACGCCTTCAGGCTTCATCTACATGGATCAGAGCATCTCCGACGATGTGTGCAACGTGTTTATCCGCTAACTCATACATCCGACTTTTTCCTTCGGCTTTGGATTTGACTAGATGAGTGCGTTTCAGAATCGCCAACTGATGTGACATCGAGCTTTGCTCTATCTTCAGTATCTCAGATAAGTTACCGACGGAGAGCGTACCGTGATCGCGTAACTCAAGAAGAATCCGTAAGCGGACTGGGTGCGCTAAAGCGGCGAACAACTCGACACCTTTCTCAACGACTGGCTCCGGAAATGATGTCTTCTTCTGTCTACTCATCAAGATTAGTCCTAATACGTCCTAGTCCGGGAATAATCCGCCCTGTACGCTGTGCCCATCCAGTAAATTCAGAACCATGTTGTCGTCGCATATGTGCTTCTTCCAATCTTGCTTGCAGGGATATCAGCAGAAAGCCGGGTAAAATGATGCTCAAAGTCCATGCTGTCGGGGCGACCAGTAGAACACCGAGTAAACAAATCACGATTCCAGTATAAATTGGATGCCGTACTACACCGTATAGTCCCTTCGTGCACAAATCTGTGGGCTCATCATCAATACCAATCCTCCACGAAGCACCCATCTGAGCTTGTGCCACAATCACGACCAGCATACCTAGTATTCCAAGAATCACGCCAAAAGGTTTAGTCTGATCAACCGCTAAAAAAGGTGAAAGCGCCTCAATCCCAACTTTGGCAACGACCAGAGCCAGACCAAAAAGTCCTAAGAGCATGATAGATGTGGCAACTCGGACGATGTTTTCAACTTCGTCAGAATTTTCGCGAATAACAATACCCCAAACACCGGTAGTTAGCCTAAGACGTGCAAGAGGCAGAAAGACAACGAGTATGAGGAAGCAAGAAGTAAGAAATATTAGTGTGTAGTCCATTTGTTTTATATGAAGTAATTAACATATGATGAATATTTCATATTATGGGTCTCGCGTCAACATGCGCTGGTACGATGAACTGAGCAATAGACGCAAGAAATTGAGCAAACTACTAATCTACGAAGGACTCGTATAACATCGTGAACATGTCGCTGATTCTTCCACGCATTCTGATCTTATCGCTAATTTTGGTGAGCTTAGAGGCTATGTCTGATTTGGACATCGGTGATTTGTTACACAATGATGACCAAAGCCACCTGAAGGAGTTTGGTCACGGCCTCTCCTCCCATGGCGGAGAATTATCAGATGAGGAGTTGGATGGCGAACATTGCCAGCATTGCTGTCACGGGCACTGTGCGGCAACGCCTACCGTAACTGAACTCTCAACTGATCGTCATTTGGATAACCAAGTGTCCCGTTATGCTGGCCGACATGTCTCTCAAGTCCTAGTTCCTCCGACACCACCACCCAACGTTTAACCTCAATTTCTTAACGTCCTGATCTGTCAGGTGCTTTTTCGCGCCTAATGTTCAGGGAACGATTCCAGTTTTAAGAGAGAGAGGTCGCCCATGGCGAATCCTAAGTTCTATCCAATGTTGGTTGTGCTGTTAACACTTGTCACTGCACTACAGCCCAGTTTCTCCCATGGAGATGATGGCACACCATCTTTAAATCAATTTGTATCAACACTGGCTGCAAATCACCCAGATGTAATAGCTTCCTATCAAGCTCTCAAGGCCACAGAAGCGGAGGCACTCGCTGCCGGACGCCCTTTGTACAACCCGGAGTTGAGCTTTGAAGCAGAAAACGCTGAGGAACAGACCAGAACCGTGGGTCTAAGCCAGACACTCGATTGGACTCGCAAGAGCAAGTCTCAAAGGTCAATGGCGGATGCTGAGCAAGCGATTGCTGAAGCGAGATACAAGCTGACGAGATGGGAGGTTATGACAGACCTGTTGGGTCTTTTGGCTGCGTTCGACCTCGGGACCGAACGTGAACGGCTTGCAAATGACCGAGCATCGTTAATGGACGATTTTTCTGTCATCGCTAAAAAGAGGTTTAGCGTCGGAGACCTTACCAGTGTTGAGATGAACCTCGCGTATTTGGCTGTGACAGAAGCGAAAATGCAAAGGGCGAATGCTGTCGTAAGTCTCTCGGATGCACGTCAACAAGTCTTAAGCTTTTTTCCTCCATCCACAGTCGGTTGGCCAAAACTGGCTCAATCCTTTCCTACCCCGCCTAGTGGTAGCGATGCTTACGACGTCAGCGAGTTACCAGAAAACCTTGTTGCAAGGCTGGCGGTTCGTCGAGCTGAGGAGGAAGTTCAACTCAGGGAAAAAGAACGAAAGCCTGATCCGACGCTTGGATTAGTTGGAGGCAAAGAAGGTGATGAAGATTTAGTCGCACTGTCGTTTTCTCTGCCACTACATATCCGCAACAATTTCAGTGCTGAAGTTTCCGCTGCGTTGGCGAGAACTGAAGAGTCCAAACAACGCAGAGACGGGATTCATCGTCAGACGACAGCAAGGGTACGTAGCGCGATAACCCGGTATCAGATTTCATATGAAGCATGGACCGAATGGGAAGATGTTGGTCTCAAAAGCCTTGCTGAGCAACGTTCTGAGCTTAGCAAACTCTGGGAATCGGGAGAGTTAAGTGCGACTGAATATCTTGTACAACTCCGCCAGACACTGGACGTGCAAGAAACTGCGATAGAACTTCGACTCGACTTGTGGGATTCGTGGTTTGAATGGCTTCGTGCCTCAGGGCGCGTTGAATCATGGCTCCAAGGAGAATCCTAATGCGGCTCGATCTAACAAATAAAGGAAGTAGTGAAATGAGGAACTTAGCAGTGATAGCGGGAGCTGTGTTGATTTTGACAATTAGTCTCCCTGCATTTTCCAGTGAAGATGAACATGGCCATGAAGAAGAGGAAGGCTCAACGATAGAGTTAAGTGCCGAGCAGCAAACTGAGGCAAAGATTGTTGTTGATCAAGTAGAGGAAAGAAAGCTTTCGGAGAGCGTTCGGCTCCCCGGCGAAGTCATCGCCAATGCCTACCGCTCTTCTAGTGTAACGCCTCGCATTTCTGCACAAATCATGTCGCGTCACGTAAAGCTTGGTGATGAAGTGTCAAAGCTACAACGCTTGGTGACGCTATCAAGTGTGGTAATGGCGGAGGCTCAAGGTGAGCTAATCGTTGCAGATAAAGAATGGCAGCGTGTGAATAAACTCGGTGAACAGACGGTTGGAGAGAAACGTTACACACAAGCGCAAGTTGACCGCCAGCAATCCCTAGCGAAGGTCATTGCATACGGTATGAGTACTGAACAAGCCACTGCCCTACTCAAGCAAGGGGATGCAAGTTTGGCAACGGGTGAGTTTGATCTGCTCTCTCCTCAAAATGGCACTGTTTTATCAGATGACTTCGTGTTGGGAGAGTTTATCCACCCCGGTAGAGCCCTGTTAGAAATCACCGATGAGTCATCGAAATGGGTAAACGCCCAAGCAGTTCCTTCACTATTGCCGCACGTGGAGTCTGGTACACCTGCGCGAATTGACGTGGGTGGACGATCACTTGCAGGAAGGGTAATTCAAATACACCACCGGCTTAATGAAGAAACCAGAACTCAGGCTATCCGCATTGAAGTGGACAACGCCGGTGATTTGATTCACGCAGGGCAGTTTGTTGAGGTAGAGATTTCTGTTGGGGATGGTGAGGCTGTTATGGCGGTGCCTAATACGGCGGTCACCATGATCGAAGGTCAGCCAAACGTGTTTCTTCGTGAAGAAGGGCACGAATTCCACCCGACCCCGATTGAAGTTAAAGCTACGATTGGTGATTGGACGGCCATCGAACATGGCTTGTCACTAAGAGACGAGGTCGCCGTAGAAGGCGTATTTTATTTGAAATCGTTGCTCCTAAAGTCTTCGCTCGGCGAAGGCCACGCACACTAAAGGGAGCTAATGATGTTTGAAAAACTTGTTGAATCATCTCTTAAATACAAATTCCTAGTGTTGATTGCCTTTGGAGTGATTGCGTTCTTAGGTTGGCGGGCTGTTGTGAGTGTCCCAATCGACGCTTTTCCTGATGTGACGCCTGCACAGGTGAATATTTACACCGAATCACCCGGACTCGCGGCTGAAGATGTTGAGCAACTGCTCACCTTTCCCATCGAATCCGGCATGGCTGGGTTACCCAAAGTAGAAGAAATTCGCTCTGTTAGCTTATTTGGACTCTCTTACGTCGCTGTCTATTTTGAAGATGACATGGATATCTATTTTGCGCGTCGCCTAGTGATGGAGCGGCTGCAAGAAGTAGGAGACAGAATACCTGAAGGGTACGGGACTCCTGAAATGGGTCCTAACTCATCTGGTCTGGGTCAGGTCTTTTGGTACACGCTTGAGCGTGAAGATGAAAAGCTGAATGCTGATATCAGTGATATGGACCTGCGTACCCTGCATGATTGGAGCGTAAGGCTGATTCTGCGAACAGCTTCTGGCGTTGACGACGTGATGTCTTGGGGTGGCCAAGAACGTCAGTTTCAGGTGGTTATCAACCCTTTAAACCTTATTAAGTACAACCTTTCCTTCACGGACGTCATAGAAGTCATACAGGCAAACAACCGACAGGTTGGTGGTCAATACATCAATCTGGGTGCCGAGCAGTATCTTGTTCGCGGATTGGGTCTTGTATCCAATGAAGACGATATCGGTGCGATGGTTGTCAAAGTTGAAGACGGAACACCGGTTTATCTACGTGATGTCGCGAGTATCGAGCAGGCAGGAGGAGTCCGCTTTGGCGCAGTGACGCGTGATGGCAAGGAAGTTGTGCTGGGCATGGCGCTTTCCCGCATGGGGGAAAATGCAGCAAACGTCGTTGAAGCCGTAAAAGAAAAAGTAGAGATCGTTAATCAATCACTTCCAGATGGTGTAACTCTTCGACCTGTGTACGAGCGTACCGATTTGGTAGATGAGGCAGTCGGCACTGCTGTACGTGCACTTGTAGAAGGTTCGATTCTTGTCGCTATCGTCCTATTTCTCTTTCTTGGAGAAATTCGCTCTGCGATTGTGGTCATTGCCGCGCTTCCCGTCGCTATGCTAATCGCGTTCATTTTTATGGGGGAAGCCGGTCTTTCTGCGAATTTGATGTCGTTAGCTGGACTGGCAGTCGGTATCGGGATGATGGTCGATGGCGCCGTGGTCATGGTGGAAAATGCATTCAGAATCATGGCAGAGCGTAAAGAACGTGGTGAGGATGTTGATAAGACAAGTGCTGTCTTGGAGGCTGCGAGAGAAGTTGCTAACCCGATAGCATTTGCCATTCTCATTATTATTGTCGTCTTTCTTCCACTCTTCGCGCTTGAAGGGCTTGAAGGCAAGTTGTTTAAACCCATGGCGTTCAACATCAGTTTTGCCATGGCAGGGTCACTTCTACTTACTTTAACGCTGATACCCGTTCTAGCCGCATTGATCCTCAAGCCAAAAGAGGAAAGGGATACGTGGCTCGTTAGGCACATTAAGCAAATCTACATGCCTCTCCTTAACTGGTCGTTACTGAACAAACGAATCGTTGTTACCTCAGCCGTAGCTGTTCTGACGGCTAGTATGCTGCTGTTCCCTTTCTTGGGAAAAGAGTTTATGCCCCAGCTACAAGAAGGCTCCATTATGTGGCGGGTCACTTCGATACCATCTGCATCTCTTGATCAATCAATTGAGATTTCCAAAGACATCGAGAATGCGCTTTCAAAATTTCCAGAGGTCAAAACTACTGTTGCAATGATTGGTCGTGCAGAAAAGGGAGAAACCGCTGATGTAAATTACATGGAGATTTACACGGAGTTAAACCCTGTTGATGAGTGGCCGGAAAAGAGAAGTGTCCCTGATCTAGCTGAATCAATGAGAGAAGAGTTGGAGGTGGTTGTCCCAACTGCGGTTGTAGCTTTTACACAACCTATTCAAATGAGAGTGGAAGAACTGATATCTGGTGTGAGGGCCACTCTCGCAGCAAAGATATACGGAGAAGACTTGTCTGAACTCGACCGCCTTAGTGAAAAAGTAAAAGATGTAATTGCTAGTGTGGACGGTGTTGCTGACTTATCTCTGGAAGCTAATGTTGGAAAACCTCAGATTCGAATTCAGGTTAAAAGGGACCAGCTTGCACGTTTTGGTTTAAATGCAGATGACGTTCTGTCTGTTGTCCGAACAGGGATAGGTAATGAGCCCGTATCTACTCTCATTGATGGTGTCAGACGATTCGATATCACCGCAAGACTAGATGATCGCTCAAAAGAATCTGTGCAATCAATCGAGAACATACCATTACAAGCTAGTAGTGGCGCTATCGTTCCTCTGCGTACAGTTGCGGATGTCAGCGTTGCTGAAGGTTACTCCTTCATCAGACGAGAACAACTTCAACGCTATGCTGTTATTCAAATGGATGTTCAAGGCAGAGACATTGATGGTTTCGTAGCGGATGCAAACGCTGCCATTACCGCTCAAGTTGAACTTCCACCGGGCTACTGGATCGAGTGGGGAGGTGCATTTGAGAACCAGCAACGTGCCCTTGCACGTTTATCCGTTATTGTGCCGCTAACGATTTTCTTCATCTTTGTTCTGCTCTACACCGCATTCAATTCCATTCGGTATGCAGCGTTGATTATTGCCAATGTACCGTTTGCAACGGTAGGTGGGTTAATCGCGCTTGCTATCAGCGGCCAATATGTCTCAGTTCCATCTGCGATTGGTTTTATTGCTGTGTTTGGTGTTGCGATGCTGAACGGCATTGTTCTTGTCAGCTTCATCAATGAACTCAGAGACAAAGGATTAAGTGCTGCTGAAGCTGTACGAAAAGGAGCTGAGATGAGATTACGGCCCGTCCTAATGACTGCCAGCGTTGCCATTCTTGGTCTAATGCCAATGCTCCTGTCTTCTGGTGTTGGTGCAGAGACACAGAGACCTTTAGCTTCAGTTGTGGTTGGGGGGTTAATCACATCAACGTTGCTGACTCTCGTGTTGCTACCAGTGATCTATGAGTGGATGGAAACGAAAAGAGAGCGCAACGATGAAGTGCTCAAGCAAACTTAGCTAGGGAAAAGGGTAAGAAGTGGAACCGATCACAGGACACAAAGGGCACAGCCACGACACAGAATCATTGAGCGATTTGAAACTGTTTGTTGCCATCGGCATCAATGTCGGTTTAACCGTCGTTCAAGTGATCGGCGGATTAGTCTCCGGCAGCCTGTCATTGATCGCGGATGCTCTCCATAACTTGAGCGATGCCGGTGCTCTTGGAATTGCACTTCTAGCAAGAGTAATCGGGCGCAAACCTCCCGATGTTCGTCGTTCGTTTGGTTACCGGAGAGCAGAGGTGATCGCGGCGCTGATTAATCTCACGACACTTATTCTGGTTGGCCTGTACCTAGTCTATGAAGCGTTGTGGAGGTTGTTTAACCCTGAAGCTATCGAAGGATGGATAGTTGTCGTAATCGCTGGGGTGGCTCTGTGCATCGACTTGATCACGGCATTTTTGACGTTTTCGTCCTCAAAAAATAGCGTCAACATCAAGGCGGCATTTCTTCACAACGTATCTGATGCAATGGCGTCTCTTGGTGTGATGTTGGCGGGGTCGCTCATTCTGCTATTTCAGTGGTATTGGGTTGATACTTTGGTGACATTGGTTATCGCAGGTGTCGTGCTCTGGCAAGGAACGTCAACCATGCCTGTTGTAATGCAGCTATTGATGGATGGGACACCGGAACATGTTTCGGTGCCGTCATTAGTCGAGTCGATGATTTCAATTGATGGAGTCGAGCATGTTTACCATGTCCACGTCTGGAAAATTGATGAACATCGGAGTGCTCTGGAAGCTCATGTCCAAATTCGTAAGGAACGGCTTGGCCATCAGGAAGACATAAAGCGTGAGTTACGAGAGTTGTTGAAGGAATTGCACTCGATTGAACATTCCACGCTTGAAATCGAAGTGCTTAGTTCAAGCTAAGGCATACAGCAGGGTTTCTGCCTATGTTCCCAATCCAATGAGTGGGAAATCTAACAACAATTTAGATTAATCTCATGTCTTGAGGAATGACCAGTCGAAATTGACTGTCTACTATCTTGTGAGTTTGGAACCATCTGGCTTGCCTCTTGACAGCATGGTTTATACTGTCTCCTATATCGTATAAATCCAATTAGTAGACAAAGCTGTCTACGTTACCACATAGGAGACCGCCTATGGCAATGTTGGGGTACGCGCGAGTTTCTACTAGCCAACAAAGTCTGAAAATCCAACGAGAACGTCTGATAGCCGAGGGCGTTAGGGAAGATAGAATCTTTGCTGACAAAGCATCCGGTAAAAATGATGATCGTATGGAACTTTCAAAGCTTAGAGCACGTGCTGAGAAAGATGATGAGGTTCTCTGTACCAAGCTCGACAGGCTTGGCAGGAACACCCGCGATATGATCGAGATAATAGAGGAGTTTGAAGAGAAAGGTGTTCATGTGCGTTTTTTGGATGACGGAATCAGCACTAGTGGGGCTATGGGAAAGATGGTGATCACCATACTTTCTGCTGTGGCTGAAGCTGAACGATCTAGGATTTTGGAAAGAACGAATGAGGGCCGTGAAGTCGCATTAGCATCGGGAATCAAATTTGGCAGAAAAAGGACTGTGGATAGGACTAGGCTAGTTAAAATGAAAGAAGCGGGTATCGGTGCGACTGAGATATCGAAGCAAATGGGAATTGGTAGGGCTACTGTTTACAAGATTCTGAATGAGGAAGTTGAGTCTCCGCAGGAGGATGTAGGCTAAGTCACATTTTATGACTTGCTCAAGAGATAAGATGCTAACCCTGACACTATCTCTTACGAAACTGCGTGGTAACGACCCTTTGGGTTTAGAAAATTGCAGCACTAGACCTCGGAAGAGTAGGATAGTTTGTAAGAAGAAATTTGGCGATGCCAAATAATGGAGTAGTGCAATGCGTTTCGACAGTTTCCAAGTTACGAACTACCGGAATGTCATTGATTCCGGCCCGATCAATGTCACTAACATAACTGGAATTGTTGGGCAAAACGAAGCGGGTAAAAGCAACCTGTTCGAAGCCCTCTACCGCGTCAACCCCTACGACGGGAATGCTGATTACAACATTGATGAAGATTGGCCGGTAGATAAATGGGGTGAACGCAGTGGCAACGAAACTGCACTGGTTTGTGTGGCCAACTTCGCAATAACATGCGCTGAAGAGATTTCTGATCTCTACGATGCTGCATTCCCAGAATCAACGACTGAAACCACCGATCAGGAGGGGGAAGTTACGGCAATTCGAGCTGAGTCACGCCCCACGCCACCTGATGAAGTATATCTAAGTGCATCGCGATTCTACGGCGGTGAACTCCTTGTGAACATTGAAAACGATGATCTTCAAGGAAACTTAGAGGCTCAAGAGTGGGTTGTAGAGCATTTACCTAAGTTTGTTTACATACACGACTTCGAAATGACGGGGTCGTCCGTGGAACTCGATCAACTAGCAGCAAAATTTAATAATCAGGGTGGTTGGGACGCACTCGATAGTTCAGAACAGACGATCAAAATCGTGCTCGACCTTGCGAATATCAACTTGGACGACTTTTTGCAGAAAGGCAATACGGCAGAAGGACGCACAACCCGAACATTCGACAAAAAGGCAGCTTCCTCGTACCTATCATCACAGTTTAAGAAGCTTTGGAGCCAGAAGGAGGTCCGCTTCGACATCGAAATTGACGGCACCACACTCAATATTTTTGCAGAGGACGAAGGCATCAACATGCCAGTTCGGCTAAACAATCGTTCCACAGGGTTTAGATGGCATGTCGCGTTCGCGTGGAAGTTTACTCATGCAAGTCAAGGAGAGTATAAGAATTGTGTATTGTTACTTGAAGAACCCGGGATACATTTACACTACTCAGGTCAAAAAGATTTACTTGATGTCTTCGAACAACTCTGTGAATCAAACACCATCCTATATAGCACACACCTTGCCTCAATGGTTGATCCCGGATTTCCTGAAAGAGTAAGGATCGTGGAATCCAATGACCATCATGCAACTGTTACCCATGGAATAGTTAGCAAGCAGCAAGCACCGATGGCCGTTATCGAAACATGCCTTGGGTTGACCAGCGGTATGGGTGGATTGTTAGGAAATAGATGGACGCTCATAGTTGAAGGGGGAACAGATGCCCTTATTCTACAAAAGCTTTCCACAATCCTATCTCGTGAAGGCCAAGAGGGACTATCTGACCGCGTACATCTATGGCCAGCCAAATCGGCTTCTAAGACTCCTATGTATGCAGGTTTGGCTATTGGTCAGGGATGGGATGCAGGAGTATTACTGGACTCTGATGAAGAAGGCATTACAGCAAGCAAGAAAATACACGAACTCTATGTGAAGAACATTGCTAAGGATTCTGATCTAGAATTCAGAGTGCTAATGTTGGCGGAAGCCGCAGGGCTTACCAAGAAAGAAGCAGCTATTGAGGATTTGTTTCCTGATGAGTTCTACATGGATTGTGTAAATGAGGCATACAAAGTGAATATGTCATTGAGCGATCTGGAGCAAGATAACAGTGAGATGATCACGCATAAAGTCGATCACTGGTTACAGAACAATTTCGGCGGTCAGAAGTTAGACAAAGACAAGGTGCTAAGGGTCTTGCTCACTAGATTTGATGGCTGGGAGTCTATTGCGAACTTGCCTGAAGGTACGGCAGAGAATGCTGAAAGGCTTTTCAGTAATATCAACAGTGTTTTTGCTAAATGATTGAAACCGTGAGAATCAAAGGTACGGCTCGAAAAAAATCCGCCTCCCTCATTCTGAAAATTAAGTCCCGGTTGTCAGAAAAAACTCTTATACAACTTTGGCCTTTGATACGGTCCCGAGGCTCAGCGGCAGGACGGTATACGCTATTTTGAAATTTTTTCTGGAGTGAATTGTGGCTACTGGGCCTCTCGTTATTCAGGTTCGTTGTCGCGAAGAACCTCAACAATTCTAGGATTGTCTATCTCTTCATTTACCCTCACAGTACAAACTTGATTCCGTTTCAGGACTTCTACTTCTTGACCGACACAAATGAAGGTATTTGCCCCTTGGTCGTTACCTGACAACACTTCTATACGATATTTGGATAGCCTTTGTGTTGCCATCCAACGCGTCTCAAGAACCCGAATTTCAAGCACTTGGCCGATTGTTAGGCTGAGTCGTAATTCGAATTGTTCACTTCTGTTTTATTCACTGACTCTTTCCCTCGACCTCCGTATCGAAATCAGGATCATGATTACCGGATCAACGACTGCACCGCATCGAGTTTGGTATCCGGTGCCAGATGGGCATACCGCTGCGTCATTTCTATTGAGCTATGGCCTAGCAAGGATTGCACAACGTACAAACTCACACCCTTCATGACGAGCTTAGAAGCGAAACTATGACGTAGATCGTGAAATCGGAAATTCTCGATTTCGGCCCTTTCAATCAGGGAGGACCAACTGGTTTTTATGTTATTGAATCGTTGCCCAGTCTTCGGATTTGGAAAGACAAGCTGAGTGCCAGAAGATTCTCTGGCATTCCAGCAAAGACAAACAGATAGTGCTTCATCGTTAAGCGGAACATGACGAGTCTGGCCGGTTTTTGAAGTAAGCCCTTCAACCGTTAATAACGGATTATCTGGAGATAGAGCCAGATCACACCATTTGAGATCGAATAGTTCACCTCTGCGGAGCCCTGTATTTAAAGCCAATAGAACCATTGGTTTTAAGTAGTCAGCATACTGCATTTCTTCAAGGTTACTTTTGGGTTCAAGACCCCGTTTCAGACGCCACTCGTTTGCGGTTCGCCTCTTTTCTCTAATCTCTGACTCGCGAATATCAAGTGCGTTCTTCAGTCTGGTTTCTTCTTCATCAGTCAAATATCTGACTCTGGCAGCATCGTCCAATTTCAGCGGTTTGAATCTAGACAGAGGGTTTTCGGAGATCACTTCCCATTCAACTGCTTTGGATAGAACTGACTTCAACGCTGTCACCCTCCTATTGAGAGTGGAAGGGGCTAAGCCTTGTTTCAGCTTTTCCTTGCGCCAATCCTGAATATCCCTCACCGAAATCTCTTGTAGCTTTTTGGTGTAGATCGCTTCAAAACTAAACTTGAGCAACTTCAGGGTCTCGTCCCCGCGTTTCTGTTCTACCAATGCCCAAGGGCCATACATTTCATCAATAAAGCCACGAAGGTTTTCGTATTTCTCACTAGCCGCCCTCTTTTGGGTCTCTTTTTTGCTTGCTTGGATATCCACGCCTCGCGATAGATCAGCCATCAACCTGACCGCCTCATCACGCGCTGTGGTCGCCGTATACCTCCCGAGCTTACCTATGGTGTAGTCTTTCCCTTTTCCATTAACGCGATAGAAGATGGCAAACGATACAAGCCCGGACGGCATAACCCTGACGTGATAGGAAGGAATCTGCGTGTCCCATACTTTGTACACTTTCTCCTTTGGTTTCAGAGAATTGACACACTGGGTCGTAAGTTTTTTCTTCATCAGGACATTTTCCTGCACAATTACTGCAATATCCAGCTCCATCTAGAAACTTTGGCATACCATGAGAACCTAAGAAAGTTACTCCTAGCCTTTAAAATTGCACATGACGAAGGGTTACAGGTGTACCTTTGGGTATCTAGCGGTATGCTGATAAAACGCCTTCGGGAGGCAGGGGTCGTGAGTTCAAATCTCGCCATCCCGACCAAAACACCAATCCTGCATTCTTGGCGGGCTTGCCGCAGCCGTGTAGACTTCAACCTCGTCATTTTCAAATTCTCCGGAGAGTCTCTATGTCCAGCACCACCGATCAAGCGCTTAGCCCAGCAGCAGCAGAAATTGCCGAGCTCATTCGACGCTCTCGAGCGGCTCAACACGCGATAGAACATTACACTCAAGAGCAGGTGGATGACCTGATCCGAGCCATGGTCTGGTCCGTTGCCCGTCCGGGCGTCGCCGAAGACATCGCTCAATTCACCGTCGATGAAACCCAACTTGGCAACTACGCCGGCAAGTTCCTTAAGATTCAGCGAAAAACTCGGGCAACGTTGATGGATATCATCCATGACCAATCCGTTGGCATCCTTGAAGAAGACGTCGAGCGAAATCTCATCAAAATCGCAAAACCGATGGGCGTTATTGGCGCACTCTCGCCATCGACCAATCCTGAGGCCACCCCGGTCATTAAAGCCATTCATGCGGTGAAGGGCAGGAACGCGATTATCGTGGCCCCTCACCCAAGAGCCAAACTGACCAATAAGAAAATTTGCGATCTCATGCGCGCCGCCCTCGAAAAACTCGGCGCGCCCGCGGATCTTGTTATTGGCATCGAGACCCCCAGCTTAGAACTGACAAACGAGCTGATGCGACAATGTGATCGAGTCCTCGCCACCGGCGGCGGTGCAATGGTGACCGCGGCTTATTCAAGCGGGACGCCAGCACTGGGCGTCGGCGTCGGAAATGCTGTCATAACGGTTGATGACACTGCTGACTTAGACGATGCTGCGACGAAAATTCATCTCTCTAAGACGCTGGACCTCGCGGCCTCCTGCTCTTCTGATAATTCCGTCATCCTGGTTGAGTCAATCTACGATGACATGGTTGCCAAACTGCAAGCTAAGGGCGGCTACCTCTGCAACGCTGAAGAAAAGCATAAGCTTCAAAAGACACTTTGGGATGACGAAGGCCACTTCAATACGACGATTGTTGCGCAAACGGCTGCAAAAATAGCCGAGATGGCCGGCCTAACGGTACCGGAAGGCACAGAATTTTATATTGTTATTGAATCGGGCTGGGGTGCTGAATTTCCATTTTCAGGCGAAAAACTTTCAGTCATTATGGCCTTGTATCGAGCCTCAGACCTTGATCATGCCATCGAACTGACCAACAACATTCAAAGCTACCAAGGCCAAGGCCACTCCTGCGGTATTTATTCCAGCAGCGATGACAATATTATGAAACTCGCTAACGCCACCCGAACCTCACGCGTGATGGTCAACCAGCCTCAAGCAGCGTCCAATAGCGGCAATCTCTGGAACGGCATGCGCCAAACCTTTTCATTGGGTTGCGGCTCTTGGGGTGGCAACGGAACAAACAACAACATTTCTTGGCGCGATCTGATCAACGAGACCTGGATTTCCAAACCGCTGATCAAATCAAAAGAGCTGCCCTCTGATACAGAATTGTTTGGCGATATCATCGAAAAGCTCGGCTGAACGCACAACGCGCCCTGGGATAGCCTCACTTGAGCCTATCCCAGCGCCTGTCACACCTAGGCGCAGTAAGAGGGTCTTTCGGGACTTGCTGCGATCACGCCGCAACTTTCCGGGCGTCTTTGAGCAGCCGCCTAAGTGAGATAACAGACTGATACCCAAGACTGTGGCTAATTTGAGCAAGGTCGTCATCTTTTAATAATCTAAGCCCTGCCTCCTGAATCCGAAACTGCGCCAATAACCGGGAAAATGACTGGCCTTCGGCCTTTAATCGTCGCCGTAAGGTCGATTTTTCAGTGTGGAGCGCCACCGCAACCGAAACCATGTCCAGCGGCACGCCGGCAGCACAATGATCAATCAATACTTTAATCACTCGATAGGTTGCGGACTGCTGCTTAAGCCGCAGCCCCATGAGCGGCTCTATAACCGATCGGGTAATGACCTCCCAGCTTTCACTGGCGGCTGGATTTTTTAGCTCTAAAATGGCGCGATCAAATACCACTTCCGATGCGCCAATTAACTCACGACAAGCTGAGGGCTCGCAAGCAGCCAATTGCTTGATCGTTTGAGGGCGCCCCGATAACACTACAGACCGCACCAGATTTTGATTGCCAACCAGCCTTGGAAACCCCAATGCCAACTGCTGTACTAGCATCAAGTGCTGCCATTCTGCCAAGGCCACAATCGGGTAGATGGTGACACTGACCGTTTCTAACCTTTTTTGTAGCGAAAAAATAAACGCACTCGAGTCAAGTAAGCTCAACCGGGCACCGGAACTGAGTACCTCATCAAAGGTCGGCGCAGCGGCGCAAAGTGTCCAGACGGTCGGGGCATACTGAAACGAGTCTTTACCCCAGAAACGTCCCCATTGTCCTGGCAGCAGCTGGCATTGAATTGCCTGATGCAGCGCACTGAGATCCCGTGGGCTGATCCTTTCAGGCAACGCATCAATCGATGCGGAGCTAGACACTCTGTCAAACCAAGCCATTGGGCGGCCTAATCTTTTCGATAAAGCGCCTAAAGCAATGACAGATGGACCAAAATACCAATCGTTATTACATGCCTTAGTGTTCGACATAGCTCAATTACATCCTGTATTCACAACCATGCTTGGCTCAAACGCTTTATTAACCAAGCCATATTTTGGCCCCATTCCCGGCCCATCTTATTGAATCAAGCGGCTATAACCTAGCGATTGCGCAAAACGGATGCAAAAAGAACAATCTGCACCTCTTTTTGTCACATCAGGGCGGATATCGTGAAACTGGCTATATAATGCTTTTTTAACCCATGAAAAAGGATTTTCGTGAGCAAAATAACATTTATTATCGTAGTTTTAGCACTCTTGGCACCCTGCGTACTGAAGGGTGCCTCGATTAAAACCATTAAAACATTGGCAACCAACCCCCACCAAAAGGGCGTTCAACTCTTAACCAAAAAGGGCTACCAATGCCAAACTTCCAGCGAGGTACAGACCTTAAACTGGCACTGCTTAAAACAAGAAAAAGAAATCTCTTTTACCCAATCGGCTATCTATACCAACTGCGACGCCCTTAACCTTTGCCACTTAGGCACGCAGGCAGCCCTGCGCAGCTTGTTTAAAGGCGAGCCAAGAGCTATCAAGACCTTTAGTGTTCATGGTCACATAGAATCCATACGCTGGCACTGCCTAGAACCCGACAGTGGCACCCTCACCATCTGTCTGAGCAGCCAAAACAGCCCGTATCAGCAAGATCGACCGGGCGTCGGCTGGCCAAATCAATTAACCGCCAAACGTTAAACCTCATTCAACCAACGAACGTCAACGGTGACAACATTGACGCCGCGAAACGGGCCCGCCACTCCGGCGCCCCTCGCGGCGCTCAGAACGAGACTCATTCTTGTTTTATTTCGCCTACTGACCTTGAACGGCGCTCGTTGGACTGCTTCTCGAGATAACGCCACAACGCCTTAGCTCGGGTCGCCTCGCGGTTACCCAATCAACGGGTCACACCCATTTTGATCCGCTGAAGGATAGCAACTCTCTCAGCCGTGGATGCCTGCGCCCAAGCCTCTATCTCATCGACAGATCGACCACACCCGAGACAGGTAAGCCCATCTAGCGCACAAACGCCTATACAAGGCGATTCAATGCTTTCATTCGCTGGCCTATTCATGCGCGTGACGCCCGCTCTGCGCGCTTACCAAATCTTCGACCGAGCAGGCGCTCGGTCCATTGATAACCAACACGATTTAACCTTTTGCGGCTTTACGCTCTTTGGCATCTTTAATGACATCTTCAGCGACATTTCTAGGCGTTGGATCATAATGACTGAACTCCATTGAAAACTGACCACGACCAGAGGTCATCGTTCGAAGGTCACCAATATAACCAAACATTTCAGATAGGGGCGCTGACGCCTTCACCCGAACACCTGTCGGACCAGGCTCTTGTCCTTGAATCATGCCGCGACGACGGTTCAAGTCTCCAATCACGTCACCCACATGGTCTTCTGGCGTGAACACATCGATTTTCATGATGGGCTCCATGATTTGAGGCGCCGCCTTGGGCATCGTTTGCCGATATGCCGCCCTGGAGGCAAGCTCATAAGCAATCGCGGACGAGTCAACAGCGTGGAAAGCACCATCAATCAGCGTCAACTTCACATCCAAACAGGGGTACCCTGCAAGTGGACCTTCCTCAAGGCAGACTCGAAAGCCCTTCTCGACCGCTGGCCAAAACTCTCGCGGCACGTTGCCCCCTGTGACAACCGATTCGAAGATATACCCTGTGCCTGCTTCTGCTGGCTCAACCGCGTAGTCGATTTTTGCAAACTGACCCGAGCCGCCGGATTGCTTTTTATGGGTGTAGCTGTCTTCGACGCGCTGGGTAATCGTCTCTCTATAGGCAACCAAGGGCTTGCCCACAACCACGTCAACGCCATGGGTTCGCCGAAGGATATCAACCTTAATATCCAGATGTAACTCGCCCATACCTTTAATGATTGTCTCACCAGACTCTTGATCGGTTTCCATATGGAAGGAGGGATCTTCTTGAATCATTTTCGATAACGCCAGTCCCATCTTTTCAGCACCACCCTTATCTTTGGGCGAAATCGCGATGTAAATAACAGGCTCCGGAAAGACCATCGGCTCGAGGGTTGCAGGGTTCTTTTGATCGGCAAGTGTATGTCCCGTTTGGGTATTCTTAAGACCAATCAGTGCAACGATATCACCCGCTTCCGCTGAGTCTCGCTCGATCCGCTCATCGGCATGCATCTCAACAATCCGACTGATCCGCTCCGTTTTACCCGTAAAAGTATTCAGGACCGTATCGCCCTTCTTCAATTTTCCTGAATAAACCCGCGTAAAGGTCAGCGCACCGAACCGATCGTCCATAATTTTAAAGGCGAGCGCGCGCAACGGCTTACTGGCATCAACCAAAGCCAGACCACCCGTTGGGTTGCCTTCAATGTCGACTTCTTCTTGGGGCTCAACTTCCGTTGGATTCGGTAAATAATCAACGACCGCGTCTAAGATATTCTGAACGCCCTTGTTCTTGAATGCGGAACCGCAATAGGTTGGGAAGAAGTTCAGCCCAATTGTGCCCAACCGGATGCATCGCTTAAGCTCATCAATGGACGGCTCAACGCCATCTTCCAGATAAGACATCATAAGGTCTTCGTCCATCTCGATGGCCGCTTCGATCAACTTTTCGCGATACTCTGCAACCAGTTCCACCATGTCCTCAGGGACATCAGACACTTCGTACTTCAAGGGATCGCCCGAATCATCCCAGATGTACGCCTTCTGAATAAGGACATCAACCACACCCTTGAAATGTTCTTCAGTTCCAATGGGGAGCGTCATCACCAAAGGATTCGCAGCAAGCACAGTGCGGACCTGATCGACCACGCGGTAGAAGTCGGCACCCATGCGGTCGAGCTTATTCACAAAAATAATCCGCGCAACTTCCGATTCATTGGCATACCGCCAATTGGTTTCAGACTGCGGTTCAACGCCACCCGAGCCGCAAAAGACACCAACCCCGCCATCTAGAACCTTTAAAGACCGGTAAACCTCGATCGTAAAGTCAACGTGGCCCGGCGTATCAATGATATTCAGCCGATGATCCTTCCAAAAAGTCGTCGTTGCAGCAGACTGAATGGTAATGCCCCGCTCCTGCTCCTGATCCATAAAGTCAGTGGTTGCCGCACCATCGTGCACTTCACCAATCTTGTGGATCTTCCCAGTAATGTTCAGGATTCTTTCTGTGGTGGTGGTTTTGCCCGCATCAACATGGGCAAAGATTCCAATATTTCTATATAGGCTTAAGTCTGTCATGGTACTTTCTCTTACATTAGAGGGGCGTGGGGGCGTAAAAACCGCGAGATCTTATCCTTTGCTGGCCTTAGAATCCAGCTTTAGCGCTGGTTTTTCATTGTACCGGATAAAAGGTGATTTCTCTTATACGGTTCATACCACGCATCACGCCTTATCCTTGCGCCTGACAGGCCTCGGCAAGACCATGATCGATCGCTGGCTAATGGCGTTAGAACACTATTAGACGCCGCTCAACGCTTAACCTTAAGCGGCGATAGCGCCTTGCTGAACCCTTCACTTTAGGGATGACCACTTTAGCAAAGGCTAGCTTGGGAAACCCGGCGGACCACTGCATCCCGGCGCAAGGCTTGCCGCAGCATTGCGTGCAGGGGCGCATCTTGCACTCGGCAAGCAAGATCCGCTTGATTTTCAAACGGAATGTTCAACACCGATCAAGCACTTGATTTAATCAGCACGACACGCGTCAACACAACACAACACAAACAGAGCCGCCAATCGCCTCTTGAAATGACTAGACCAGGATTTATACGCGCGGTAATCTCCAATTATTGGGTAATTACCCTATTTAATAACGTAATAAATTAATATATTGGGGATATATTTTAAATTATGATTTAC
>Ga0209406_1000980_pt1 | contig 21995 bp, 20 predicted proteins | sample COGITO_mtgs_1204_FD_184808 | JGI IMG/M metagenome (GOLD analysis project Ga0209406, IMG submission 184808) | Pelagic marine microbial communities from North Sea - COGITO_mtgs_120426 (SPAdes) (version 2) | ecosystem: Environmental > Aquatic > Marine > Epipelagic ...
CGGGATGTGTAGCGACAGTGAATATGGTGCCATATCCGATTGGGATATGAGTAATGTGACGAGTCTGTCTAAAGTGTTTATATATAGAACGGAATTTAATGGAAATATTTCTTCATGGGATGTCAATGAATTAAGAATACAATCACTACATTTATTGAAACCCCAAACATCATGAAAAAAATATTTTTTATTGTATTAATCGCTTTAACGACCATGTCTTTTCTGTCTATTGAAGACAATCAAACGATTCTAATTCAAAGTATTGAAACCATTGAGTGTAAATATAGACAGTGTAATGCCATAGCGAGATCTACTGAAAAAAGATGTAAGCATTGTGTGTCCGATTCTAGTGATTATCAGTGTTATCAACATAAACCAAACTAATACAAATAATGACATTTAACATCGTACTTGTAGAACCAGAAATCCCAAATAATACGGGTAATATTGGCAGGTTGAGCTTGGCGTCTGGATCCGTTTTGCATTTAGTAAAACCTTTTGGGTTTGAATTAAGTGACGCCCGACTCAAAAGAGCTGGACTCGATTACTGGAAACATATCACTGTAAAAATTTATGATAATTTAGAGTCTTTTTTAGACATCAATAAGGATAAGGCGATGGTTTTTCTATCGAGTGCTGCCGAGCAAAGCTATGTTTCTATTGACTATACGGATGATTTGTTTTTTGTGTTCGGAAAAGAGTCTGTGGGATTACCAAAAAACTTAGTCACTGACAACGCAGATAAATTATTTAAAATCCCCATTCACAGCCCACATGTGAGAAGTTTAAACTTAGCCAACGCCGTGAGTATTGTGGTGTTTGAAGGGCTTCGATCACTGGCTGTTTCTAAAAACGGCTAATCAATCCTGAAATTCGAATCACAGTTAATACGGATAATCCCCCTTGATGTTCCCTGCTTTTGCATACCGAGCAACGACATACTCTTTACCTGACTTAGAACGTGCATACCCAAAACCAACCAAGGTCGTCGTTTTCCAAATCATTTGAGTGTAGTGCCCAATCGCTCCAAAATCAGGTTCATCCCCAACCTTAGCATAGGAGTAGTCTAGCTTTTCTGCATACCAACTTAATGACGCATCTTTAAAAGGGTAATCACTAAAAACAACTTCATCCCCAATGGATCCATAACTCATGTATAGATTTTCGCCATCTCTATTACTTTTACTATGAATTAAGCCCTTGTCTAGCCTTGCTAGTTTTTTTGCGTAAGCCTCAGCATCGTTTGCTAGTTCATTAGAGAGCGATAGGGGAGATACTCCTAATTCAGCCCTTGCTTCATTGTGAACTGTGAGCGCTAATTGTTGGTCGTTTTGTCCGCTAACACTAAACGTTAGTAATACCCAAACGAATATTAATTTCTTCATGCTAGATGGTTTTCGGCTTTAAATTTATATAATACAGTTTAATTCTTATTTTTTTATCTGTGAATTAATCAATTTTCAAAATTTTTATTTTACCAATAGAACAGAAAAAGAAACGAGTTATTGTGGAACGATACACTTTGTGAAGGCAGGTAAACGGTTTCCCATATACCTTGATTCTATTAGAAAATGTGTTGACCACGAATCACTATTTTCTTCCCATTCGATGCTGTGAAAAATAAATACAAATCGCCCCCATCCGTCAGCTTAAAATTTGATTTGAGCGTTTCAATTTTTTCAGAAAAATTTCGTGTTTTCACATTCGCTTTCAAGCCGCCAATCCTCTTTTTTAAAGATTTCTTTTGATAGGGATGCGTTTCGGAAATCGTATAGATTTTTCCTGGGAAATTTGTGATCCTATCATTACTGGTATATAAATGGGTGTTGAGGTCAAGCTTATCAATTCCAAATTGCTGAGAAATTAATTGAAACGCTCCAGACTTCATCACGGCTGCATTTGGTTCATATAGGTAGGTTTTCGGGGTGCTAAATGTGGCTGCTGCATGTCCTTCCTGAGATAACTCAAAGGAAAAGTGTTCATCGGCCTTAGGATGGCGGTTAATGGTGTGAATGGACGCACGCCCCTCAAAGCCTTTTTTCTGGTGAAACAACAATTCTTTAACCTCGTTTTTAATCGCAACAATATAAATGGATTTCACCTGTTTCAATGCTAAAACTCCAACGCTAATATCGAGCATGGGCGATAGCTTAATGAGTATGTTATTGGCATGCTTAAAAAACAAATCTTGATGTGTGGTGACATTTGGGCTGCAATCATCAATCAAGAATTTTTTATGTTTCTGAGCATCTCTTCTGGAAGGGTCTACATACAACCAATCAAATGTGTCTGAACATGATTTTAAGAATTCAATCCCATCTTTGGTATGTGTAGTGATGTTTTTAGCACCCATAACATTGAAATTGTGCGTCGCAATTTGGGCCAGTTTGGGATCCATTTCACAATGGATAACTGACTGGAATTGTTTTGAGAAATAATAACTATCCACCCCAAAACCTCCGGTTAGATCCAAAATCGATTCACCGCCGATAAGCTTACTTTTAATATGCGCCGTCGTTTCCGATGAGGTTTGTTCAATATTTAGTTTGTTTGGGTAATAGATTCCTGCTGTATTAAACCAGCTGTTTAGTTTCGTTTCACACTTTTTTTTTGCTTCAATTTGCTCGATGAGTTCCTTAATGTCAAGGCCTTCAAAGGGACTCCCTTTTAGAATTAATTCATGAATATTTGAGTTTAAATGGGTAGTTATAAACTCTTGTATCTCGGTATTTAGAAGCATTTTATTCACCTGAGACTAAGCTGTTTTGATAATTTTTTAGTGAATTCATAGAGCGCTATGCTGGTCGCTTGTACCACGTTCATACTGCTGTTTTGTCCATACATTTCAATGTGTACAATAACATTGCATTGTTTTAGAATAGCGTCTGAAACTCCATGATTTTCATCTCCAATAATAAATGCAATTTTAGAGTTTTTATCTAATTTTAAATCCGAAATTGGAATGCTATTTTCTGTAATTTCAAGAGCAATAAGGGTATAGTTTTGAGCCTTTAATTCTTGAATTTTCTCTGAAAGCGTTTCAAGCTGTTCAAACGAAACCGATTGTTCAGTTGCTCGGGATGTTTTGGTGAATTTTCGTCCCAATTCAATAGGATTACCACCAAGCACTAAATGTTCAATACCAAAGGCATCGGCGGTTCGAAACAAGCTGCCCAAATTGGCTGCATGTGTTACATTGTCACTTATTAAAACAATTGGAAACGGTTGTTTTTTAAACTTAGAAGTGTAATGATTTAACTGCATAGTTCTTCTAGTTTTCAAAGGCATATTTAATAATATTTGCCCCCATTTTTAAGGCTTTTAAACGCACTGCTTCGGGATCGTTATGCACGTTCGCATCTTCCCAGCCATCGCCTAAATCACTTTCAAAAGTAAACAACAGGATTAGTTTTCCTTCATGAAAATAGCCCAGTGCTTTTGGTGCCAGTCCATCGTGTTCATGAATTTTTGGCAGCCCTTTTGGAAACGAAAATGCAGTGTTGTATATGGGGTGGTCTAATGGAATTTCAGACATATTTTTATCTGGAAACACCGTTTCTAAGGCCTCTAAGATGTAGGGTTTCATGCCGTAATTATCATCAATATGTAAAAAACCTCCAGACAATAAATATGTTCTTAAGTTTTGAGAATCAGCATCAGAAAATACAACATTTCCATGACCCGTCATGTGAAGAAACGGATATTCAAAAATAGCAGCACTCCCCACTTCTACCGTTTCTGGCTTTGAGTCCATCGCCGTTTGGATATTAGAATTACAAAACTGAATTAAGTTTTTTAAAGCTGTCGGATTGCTGTACCAATCCCCGCCACCATCATATTTTAAAACCGCTAAATTTTGACTACCACAGAAGTGAAAGCCCAAAATCAAAAGTATAGAGATGAAGTGTTTATTCATTACAGAGTTGAATTGTATGACAGGCCACGATTCCAGCTGTTTCGGTGCGAAGTCTCGACGCCCCTAAAGATACAGGAATATAGTGGTGATTCAAAGCCGATTCTATTTCTTGAGGGCTAAAATCGCCTTCTGGACCAATGAGAACAGTGATGGAAGCGCCAGGTTTTAGTTGATCTTTAAAGTATAATTTTTCGCCATCTGCACAATGTGCAATGTAGGTTGATCCTTTTTGAGGAATTTTTATAAAGTCAGAAAAACGAATGGCGGGTTCTAGAATAGGCAAGTAAGAATGCAGCGATTGTTTCATTGCTGATTGTAAAATTTTTTCAAAGCGTTCTGTTTTGATAAACTTTCGCTCGCTATTTTGACAGATGATTGGTGTGATTTTAGTGACCCCAATTTCGGTTGCTTTTTCGATAAACCATTCGTATCGGTCGTTCATTTTTGTCGGCGCCACCACCAGATGAACAGTATAGTCCTTTGGGGGTTCGAATGTTGAATTTAGGATTGTAACCACACATTTATTATGGTTTGGAATTACGATCTCGGCCTCAAACATCCAGCCTTTACCATTGGTAATTTTCAGAAGATCTCCAGTCGCTTTACGCAATACTTTTACAATGTGACGACTTTCATCTTTAGAAAAGTTAAATGTTTCTGTAGACGTATTGAGTTCTGAATTATAAAATAATTGCATGGAATTTAAATTTTAAGTCGGGCCGTGGCCATAATCGATTGATCTGCAAAGTCGTTTTCTAGAAATTTCAAATAGCCTACTATTGCTATCATCGCAGCATTGTCTGTTGTGAATTCAAATGCAGGGACGTGTGTTTGCCATCCGTGACGACTTTCGGCTTGTTTCAACGCCGCTCTTATACCGGAATTCGCAGAAACTCCGCCACCAATTGCAATGCGATGAATCCCTGTGTCTTTAACGGCTAATTTTAGTTTATCCATCAAAATACCGACAATTGTATACTGAATCGATGCACAGATATCATTCAGGTTTTCTACAATAAATTGCGGATTTTCTTTGACTTGTTTTTGGATGAAATATAAGATGGCAGTTTTTAAACCCGAAAAACTAAAGTTGAGTCCAGCCACTTTTGGTCTGGTGAATTTAAACGCTTTTGGGTTTCCGAGATTTGCACGCGTATCAATTTCAGGGCCAGCAGGGTAGCCTAAACCAAGAATTTTTCCGCTTTTATCAAAGGCTTCTCCAACTGCATCATCAATCGTTTCGCCTATCACCGTCATTTTAAAATAACCATCCACACGCACAATTTGTGTGTGTCCCCCAGAAATAGTCATTGCTAAAAATGGAAATTCAGGTTTTTCATAGCCTTCCTTTTCAATAAAATGAGCTAAAATATGAGCTTGCATATGATTCACATCAATCAAAGGAATGTCGAGTCCGTAGGCCAAAGATTTTGCAAATGAAGTGCCAACTAATAAGGATCCCATTAAACCAGGGCCTTGCGTAAATGCAACAGCGTCAAGATCTGACGTAGAAATCCCCGCTTGTTTTATTGCTTGATCGACCACAGGAACAATATTTTGTTGATGTGCTCGCGATGCCAGTTCAGGGACCACACCACCATAGGTTTCATGAATTGCTTGATTAGCAACGACATTACTTAGTATTTTTCCATTATATAGGATCGATGCTGCTGTGTCATCACAAGACGATTCAATTCCTAAAATGTATATGTTTTGTGTGCTCATTAATACGATTTAGTGATAATATTCGTTTAATTTTTAATAAATTTATCGATAAATTAGACTGTTGCAAAGAAATAAAAAAAATAGCATTAAAATAAATGCTTTGGGGAGTTTAAATTTTAAGGGCAATAGTTACATTATAAATTAAATAACCGATTTAAAGTATCAATAAAAATCTCAAAATACTCATAAAAGGTGTCGCAACAATCTTGTTGTTTTTCATCTTGATTGTGATTGTGTTTACCATCCCAAGCGTGCAAACACGTCTTGGAAGTTATGCAACCAATAAAATCAATGAGGCTTATGGAACAGATATCAAAATCGAAAAATTAGGCCTTCAATTTAATGGTGATGTTGAACTCAAAAATATCCTCATCAAAGACCATCGTGATGCTGCGCTGATTTCTGTAGCGGAATTAAACACCTCTATTTTAAGTTTTACTGAAATGTCTGATAACAAACTTATTTTTGGTGCGATCGATTTATATGATCTTTCTTTTCATATTCATAAATATCTTGGAGAAAGCGACACCAATCTAGATTTATTTGTTGCTAAATTTGATAAACAAAATCCAGGCGTAAAAACAAATAAATTTCTTTTGTCATCGAGTGACGTTCATGTTTATAACAGTCGTTTTTTATATTCTGATGAAAACTTAAGCACCTCTACTGTTTTGAATTTTCAAGATCTTAATATGCATGCGACGGATTTTCTAATTTTAGGGGTAGATGTTAAGGTGTTTGTCAATAGTTTAGATTTTGAAGACTCAAGAGGGGTTAAGTTGCAAGACCTTCAAACAAATTTTTCTTATACGTTGTCCCAAATGAAGTTCGATCAATTGGAACTTAAAAGCGAGAAATCGTTTTTAACTGGTCAACTTCAGTTTGATTATAATCGTGTGGATTTTAAAGAATTTTCTGATAAGGTTAAAATATCGGGTCACTTCAATGATAGTACTATCGATTTAGAAGAGCTCAATCAACTATATGACGAGTTTGGAGTTAATCAAAAAGCAGTTTTAAGCACTATTTTTTCGGGAACTTTGAATGATTTAAAGTTAGATGACTTTGAATTGAAAACAAATAGGAATACAGTTATTAATGGGGAGGTAAAATTTAAAAACCTATTTAATTCGGTTTCTGACAACTTTGAAATGGATGGCGAGTTCCAACAAATTTCATCCACATATACTGATTTAAAAGCCCTGCTTCCAAGAGTATTAGGCGATCGAATTCCATCAAATTTTAAAACACTAGGACGTTTTGATATGAAAGGTACTACCACAGTCACGAACGAAGTTGTAGAAGCTAAAATGGATATTAATACTGATATTGGTACGCTTTCTTTAGATTTAAAATTAGATCATGTCGTAGATATTGACACTGCATCTTATAATGGTCACATCCAATTTTCAAACTTTGATTTAGGTCTCCTGCTTGAAGACCCTACGATTGGATTGGTCACTTCAGACCTAAGAGTTAGCGGGCGTGGATTTACCAAAGAAAATATTAATTCTAATATAAGTGGCACTTTTGATTCGTTTACGTTTCGAAATTATATGTATACTAATTTAGAGGTCTTGGGTGTCGTTAAAAATAAAGTTTTTAATGGTGAATTAACCGTTGTAGATCCTAATCTAGAATTTAGTTTTGAGGGCCTAGTAGATTTTTCTAAAGACGAAAATGTTTATGATTTTTCTGCGGCTATAAAGCATGCCAATTTGTATGCGATGAAATTCGTAAAGCGAGACACGCTTTCAGTTTTGAGAGGTCAAATGACCATGGATATGAAAGGGACAACAATTGACGATGTCTATGGTGCTATACGCTTTAAAAATGCGCTTTATCAAAATAAAAATGACCGTTATGATTTTAAAGATTTTGAAATCACATCCGAATTTGATGCAAGTAATGAACGAACAATTCAAGTCAATTCCCCTGAAATCGTACAAGGCTATTTAAAAGGAAAATTTGCGATTAATGAATTACCGAATTTAATTAAAAACGCACTTGGAGATATCTACACTAAATTTATTCCTTTTAAAGTGAAAGAGGGACAGTACATGAATTTTAATTTTAAAATTTTTAATAAAATAGTTGAAATTTTTTCGCCTCAACTAAAATTAGGATCGAACACATTTGCCAAAGGACGTGTGGAGAGTAATCCCAAAAATTTTAAACTAACATTTCGATCTCCTAATATAAAATTAGAAGAATTTTTCGCTAATAAAATTGAAGTTCAACTTATTAATGACAACCCCTTATTTAATTCTTACATTGAGATTGACAGTTTAGCGACCCCATATTACAAGGCTTCTAAATTTAGTTTGATAAATGTCACTTTAAATGATACACTATATGTGAAGTCAGAATTTAAAGGGGGTAAAAAATCAACAGATGAATTTGATTTAAATTTATACTATACAATAGATGAGAATAATAAATCCGTTGTTGGGTTCAAAAAATCAAATGCGACCTTTAAAAATACACCTTGGTTGATCAATGCCTCACAAAATATACAAAACAAAATTGTGTTTGACAGATCATTTGATGAAATCCTATTTGATCATTTAAAAATGTCATATGCAGATGAAGAGATTTTGTTAAATGCCGCAATTAAGGGGGCTCAAAATAAAACGATAAATCTAGATTTTAAAAATGTTGATTTAGCAAAAGTAACCCCCTCAATTGATAGTTTAAAGTTAGGCGGTAATATAAATGGGAAACTGTCAATTAGCCAACAAGAAAGCGTTTACCTTCCAAAATCCAACCTTACAATTGATAATTTTGAAGTAAATGACTTTAACTTAGGGTCATTTAACTCGAACATTGTTGGCGATGCGTCTTTGACTAATTATAACATTGAAATGTCTCTATTAGATGACGCCAATGAATCGTTGTCCGTTTACGGTATTTTAGATGTTTCTGGAGACGATCCAAAGTTAAATTTAGATATCAATTTTAAAGATTTTATTTTAGATCCAATAGCTCCTTTTGGGAAAGGAATTGTAACAAATATTCGAGGAGAAGTGTCGGGTTATGCTGTTGTGAGTGGTCGACTTCAAAAGCCGCAAATTAATGGTAGTTTAAAGCTCAATCAAGGCGGGTTATCGATTCCGTATTTAAATGTAGATTATGAATTTAAGGACAACACGACTATCAACCTGTTAGAACAAAGTTTTATATTTAATGCCTCCCAACTCATTGATTCAGAGTTCCGTTCAAAAGGTGTTTTAAATGGTAGACTCAGCCATGTTAATTTCTATAATTGGTCCCTTGACTTAAATATAGATTCAGAGCGTTTATTGGTTCTCAATACCGAAGAATCAGAAGAATCACTTTACTTTGGAACCGGATTTGTTGATGGTAATGTTCATATTTCAGGCCCTATGGATCAGATGTTTATAGAGGCAAATGTAACAACGTCCGAGGGAACCATTTTTAAAATCCCGATTAGTGATAATGAAGTTCTAAGCGAAACATCTTACATGCATTTTTTAAGCCCAGAAGAGAAATTAGAACAAGAAGTTGGAGCTGCTTTTGTGATTGATGATGTTAAAGGCGTCGAAATGGAATTTAATATGGATTTGAATGACAATGCAGAAATTGAAATCATTCTTGATAAACAAACGGGGAGCTCGATATTGGGGCGTGGAAACGGGAGTATGTTAGCACAAATAAATACCAATGGTAAATTTAAAATGTTTGGGGATTTTATCGTCCTTTCTGGAGATTATAACTTTACTTTTGGACGGTTCATTCAGAAAAAATTTAAACTTATTAAAGATGGGACACTAGCTTGGGATGGTGATCCCCTCAAAGCAGAAATTAACATTAAAGCGTTGTATGATGGAATAAGTGTAAATCCTTCTACGTTGTTAGATAATCCTATTAATCAGAGCATTCCAACAGAAGTTGAAATTCACTTAACAGGGGAATTAGAACAACCCAATTTAAATTTCGACATTCGGTTTCCGAGTATAAACTCAACTCTTAACAGCGAGTTGGCAGATCAATTAAGAGATAAAGATAAACGAGAATTTCAGGCCATGTCTTTGTTGGCTACTGGCGCTTTTAGAAGTGAGTTAACACTCGATTCTCAAGATGCCTTTGGATTGGTTTCCGATGGTGTAACAAGTCTATTAAATGAGCTTTTTGCAGACGATGAAAATAAAGTAAAACTAGGAATTGATTTAGATTTAGGAGATAACACTCCAGAATATGAAACAGATAGCCGTGTTGGGTTGACTTTTGCAACCCAATTAAGCGATAATATCCTTGTCAATGGAAAGGTAGGGGTGCCAGTTGGTGGCGTCAGCGAAACAACGGTCGCTGGAGATTTTGAAGTGGAGGTCTTACTAAACGAAGATCGTACGTTATCCCTAAAATTTTTCAATAGAGAAAATAGTATTCAAAATTTTGGAGAACAAATTGGGTATACACAGGGCCTAGGGCTGTCCTACAATATTGAATTTGATAATCTTCGAGAACTCTTTACAACACTTTTCAAGAAAAATGATGATCAAAATAGTACAAATAATAATCCTACAGTTGAAGAATCGACACTTCCAGACTATATAGATTTTAAATAAAATTTAGATAGATTATTTGCGAATAATTAGTTTTAACAATCCCTAGGTCAATTAGTTATTAACGAAAACGTTTGAGTTTAAGTGAATTTAAAAAAATCACAGAAACTTAGGTTTCTATAAGATAGAAGTTTAGTAGATTTACAAATTAAAGTAATATAACATATGGCAAATCAGATAACAAAAATTGGTGTATTAACATCCGGAGGCGATTCTCCAGGAATGAATGCGGCAATTCGATCTGTGGTACGAACATGTGCTTTTCATAAAATTGAATGTGTTGGTATCTATCGAGGATACGAGGGAATGATTGAAGGAGATTTTAAATTCTTAGACGCCCGAAGTGTTAATAATATCATTAATAAAGGAGGGACTATTTTAAAGTCTGCCAGATCGACTGAGTTTAGAACAAAGGAAGGCCGTAAAAAAGCTCATGATCAACTTCAAAAAGAAGGCATACAAGCACTTGTTTTAATCGGTGGTGATGGAACGTTTACTGGAGGAATGATTTTTAATGAAGAATATGATTTTCCAGTCATTGGAATTCCAGGCACAATAGATAACGACATTGTTGGAACTAATTTCACATTAGGATTTGATACTGCTCTAAACACGGCTGTTGATGCTATAGATAAAATTAGAGACACCGCTAGTTCACATAAACGATTGTTTTTTGTGGAAGTAATGGGTAGAGATGTTGGTCATATTGCACTCAATGCAGGGGTTGGATCTGGTGCCGAAGAAATTTTAGTACCCGAAGAAGATTTAGGTTTAGACCGTTTGTTAGAGTCTTTAGAAAAAAGCAGACATACCGGAAAATCTTCCAGTATTGTAGTGGTTGCCGAAGGCGATAAAACAGGGAAAAATGTATTTGAACTGAGAGACTATGTTGAAGACAATTTAGATGGATACGACGTCAGAGTTTCTGTTCTTGGTCATATGCAACGTGGTGGGGCACCATCGTGCTTTGATCGTGTTTTAGCGTCCCGAATGGGTGTTAAAGCCGTGGAGTCTCTATTAGAAGGTAAGAAAAATTACATGGTTGGAATTATAAACAATAAAATTGAATTATATCCTATTGATAAAGCGATCAAAGGAGATTCAACAATCGATGCAGAGCTTTTAAGAGTTTCTGATATCATGAGTACATAAATAACAATTAATTAAATTAAAACAAATGTCAAAAGTAAAAATTGGAATTAATGGTTTTGGTAGAATTGGTAGAATTGCCTTTCGTATTGCTGCAAACCGCCCAGATGTTCAAGTAGTAGGAATTAATGATTTATTAGATGTAGAGCATTTAGCTTACTTATTAAAGTATGATTCTGTTCATGGTCAGTTCGACGGAACCATCGATATCAAAAACGGGAATTTAGTAATCAATGGAAACGAAATTCGTGTTACTGCGGAACGTAATCCAGAAGATTTGAAATGGGATGCAGTTAATGCTGATGTCGTTTTAGATTGTACTGGGATTTTCACCAATTTAGAAGGTGCTCAGAAGCATATTACTGCAGGCGCTAAAAAAGTAGCTATTTCTGCACCATCTGCAGATGCTCCAATGTTTGTAATGGGTGTGAATCACAAAGAAATTACTGCAGACCATACAATCGTTTCTAACGCATCATGTACCACAAACTGTTTAGCACCAATTGCTAAAGTTCTTAATGATAGTTTTGGAATTGCAGAAGGCCTTATGACAACTGTGCACGCTGCAACAGCGACTCAGTTTACAGTCGATGGACCTTCAAGAAAAGATTACAGACTTGGACGTGCTTCTCTTAACAATATTGTACCAGCTTCTACAGGAGCTGCAAAAGCAGTTGGAAAAGTAATTCCTGAACTAAATGGAAAATTAACAGGTATGGCTTTTAGAGTCCCTACAGTTGATGTATCAGTGGTTGATTTAACATGTCGTTTAGAAAAAAGTGCTTCTTTTGACGAAGTAAAGGCAGCAATCAAGCATGCTTCAGAAAATGAATTAAAAGGAATTTTAGGCTACACTGAAGAAGGAGTTGTATCTCAGGATTTTGTGTCAGAAACAAAAACAAGTACGTTTGATGCCAACGCAAGTATGGCTTTAAATGACAACTTTGTGAAAATCATTTCTTGGTATGATAATGAATATGGTTACTCTTCTAAATTAGTAGATTTAGCACAGTATATTAGCGTACTATAATTCATACAATTTCTAAAAACATACAGTTACTTAGTAGCTGTATGTTTTTTTTTTAATACATTTAGAATATGATTTTTATAATTGACAGTGGTTCTACAAAATGTGATTGGATTGCAATTGACTCCAAAACTGGAGAGCAGTTGTTTGACAAACAACGAACTAAAGGTTTAAATCCAGCCATTATCTCGGAAACAGAAGCGTTTGAGATCATCAAAGACAATACTGTTATTTATGAAAATAAACAAAAAGTGTCTCATGTGTATTTTTATGGTGCTGGTTGTGGTACTAAAAAACCTGTAAAAATGCTAAAAGGCGTTCTTGAATCTATTTTTGTAAATGCAGAAATAGAGGTTAAAGAAGATACCTATGCCGCAATTTATGCGACGGTTGGAATTACGCACAGCCCTGCTGTGGTTTGTATTCTTGGCACCGGTTCAAATTGCTCTTATTATGATGGGGAAAAAGTGGAGCAGCGTGTGATTTCTTTAGGCTATTCTATTATGGATGATGCGTCTGGGAATTATTTTGGACGACAGCTTATCAGGGATTATTATTTTGATAAAATGCCCCATGATATGAAACTTGTATTTCAAACACGGTATGATGTCAGTGATGATGTTCTAAAAAACAACTTATACAAAAAACCAAACCCAAATGCTTATTTGGCCACCTTTGCAGAATTTATGATTTTGAATAAAGAGTCAGAATATGTACAAGGAATACTCAAAAAAGGATTCCGTGTATTTGTGGAAAATATGATTCTGCAATACAAAGAAGAACTAAAAACAGTTCCAGTTCATTTTGCCGGTTCTATTGCATTTTTTACTCAGGAAGAAATTAAAAAAGTAGCACAAGAATTTGGATTTACAGTCGGTAATTTCGAACGACGACCAATTGAAGGTCTCGTTAAATACCATGCTGAAATTGCCCGGAATTCCTAGGTAATTATTTTACAGCAATTACACTAATTTCAACATTCACAAATTTCGGTAAGTTAGCCACCTCTACGGTTTCTCTAGCCGGAGCAGTTGCTTCATTAAAATACTGCCCATAGATAGTATTTATTTTTGCAAAATTATTCATATCCGAAATAAAAATTGAACTTTTGATGACATTTTCAAAGTTCATGTCTGCGGCTTCGAGTACAGCTTCTAAGTTTTCCATGACTTGTGTTGTTTCCAATTCGATGGTGTCCAAAATGAGTGCTCCAGATTCTGGATTAATCGCTATCTGACCTGATGTGTACAACATATTTCCAACCAAAACGGCTTGGTTATAAGGACCTAAAGGGGCAGGAGCTTTGTCGGTAGTAATAATCGTTTTCATGTATTTTTGTATATTTTAATATGTTTTATAACTGTTTGTCGGGTTGTTTTCGTTTTTCATATTTAAGATCTTTTAAGATACTAGAACGAATTCCGATAAAGAAATTCCATGAACTTCGATTGCTAAATGGAATCCAAGAAAAATTCATTCGCCAACTTTCTAGGTCACGTTCAAAACGCAATTGCGTATACGTAAATCCATGGTTTTTAAAATCATATCCTGAGGAAGCACCAATACTCCAGCGTGGTGATAGTTCGATGTCACCGGAAAACATTAATGAATGCGATGAAATTTCACTCTGACGCCTAGAATTACTATAGTTCACTGCATAAGCCAGACGTAAACTCCATGGAAGCACATAATTATACAATTCGGATGCCGTGGCGTCTTTATCTTTATCCTTTGAGTTGAGTCGTTGGTCCGAAAAGTCTTGCGATTTTCCAAATAAATCATCGTCACGTCCGCCACTACGAAGCGACTGTTCTCTTCCTGGGTCTTTGGTATCGTCTTTAGAATCAAGAGATTCACTAGACAAACTATAACTCATGGTTACATTGGCACTAGTCATACGAAACAAACTGCCGCCGTTATCGATATTAAACGTATTAATTCGAGTGTTGTTATTGTCCAAGGCATAAGGATCCAGCGTTGCTCCAAAATTCAAACTCATTTTATTATCTAATAATTGCGTTCCCCCAGAGAGTCGAACCGGACTCCAGTTTAAAGAATCTCCAGCCACATTATAATTGGTTGAAAAATTTAATGAATTCAATATAAAAACTTTCTTAGCTTCTGTAGCCGTACTGTCTTGATCTCTCACTTTGGCTTCAAGATTATTGCTTAGTGACAAGCCAACGCCACTAGAAAATACTTTTCCTGGGGACCCAAAAAGAGATTGCTCAAAGCGTGTATATTCAACGTCACTCGTTGTTTTTCCATCCGCACTAACCACCTCGTAGGAGTCATAATATTGGTCGAATCCAGGGTTGACACTATAACTAATTGAGGGGCGCATCACATGTCGGATCGCTTGAATTTTTTTATCATCACCAAATTCAAACATTCCATAGACCGTGGTCCCTAAACTGGTACTAAAGTTATACGTTCTAAACGAGTCAAACCCTCTGATGTCTTCTGTAATGAGCTCTTGAGATTCAGAGTCAAAGGACTTACTAATGGTTTTAAAAGTCCAGTTTTCCTTAAAATTAGTACTTGTACTCATGCTCAAATGTTTAAAAAGCTTAAAATTTGTACTTAAAGGAATCGTGTGTTGAAACCCCGCTTTTGCATCTCTAAACATCTGCGCTTTAAAAAATAGGCTATCGGTTGTTTGAATTCGATTTTCTCCTCGAACATTGTATTGTAAATTGATATTTTGCAAACCTCCTTTTTTACTGCCCGTTTTTGGCGCAAATGGAAAGATACGATCGATACTTCCCTGAAAAGTTGGCAGGGTCATGTTAATGGTTCCTTTTTGTGTATTTTGTGAGTGAGTGGCGGTCAAGCTGACATTTACCTGAGGTTCTGTTTGAAATGTTTTCGAATAAGACACAGAAGAAGATAGCGTATTGTTTAAAAAATTTGCGGTATTTAATTGATTCACAGATTCTTGGAAATAAGTACTACTTCCTAAATTTACGGATGCTGAGAACCGTGAGTTTGGGCTCGACTTAGAATCCTGGCTCTGATTCCAGCGGAGGTTATAAATCGTACTTTTTGAATAGTCAGGAAATCCACGCTCGCTATTAATTAGATTTTCATACCGAAAACTCAAACTACCTCTAAATTTATACCGAACGCCATAATTACTTTCGAGACGTAGTCCATAACTTCCATTGGTGTAATAATCACCGAGGGTGGCTAAATCAAAATAATCACTCAAAGCAAAGTAATAGCCTCCGTTTTGTAAAAAGTAACCACGATTGTTTTGTTCACCAAAGGTGGGCAGAATCACTCCAGAAGATCGCGTTTGTGATTGTGGAAAAAAGGCAAATGGCAACCCAATAGGAGTCGGGACATTTGCTATAAACATGTTAGTGAGGCCTGTCACAATTTTTTTACCTGGAACCACTTTGGCCTTTCGTAATAAAAAATAATACTCAGGATTTTCAATATTTTCAGAGGTTGTAAATTTAGCTCTCTTTACAAAATAGACCGAATCATTTTCTTTCTTTGTTAAATCTGAAATAATTCGCCCCCCTTGTTGTTCTGTTTTAGAATTCCAAATAAGGGCTTTTTTGGTTTTCATATTAAATACAATGGAATCCGGCTCTACCACTTCACTTCCTTGTTTAAAAACGGGGTATTGGGAATAGACACCAAGAGAATCTTTGAGTCGTCCTGCATAAACGATGTCATTGGCATAGTCAATCATGATGACTCCTGCTTTGATTTCCATCTCAGTGTAAAGGACTTCAGCTTCGTTGTATAAATATATTTGTTTCGTTTTTTGATTAATCGACGTATAGTCAGTCGCCTTGTACGTTATGGTACCATCTAATAGTCCTTTTGGTTTTTGAAGGCTGTCATTGGTAATAGAATCCGTTTCAATTTGTTTCAGTTCTTTATCTGGAATCGAGTCATTGGCAACCGACAGTAATTGTTCAATAGGAAACTCCTTTTTCGAGGGCTTCAAATTTGGAGTGTCCTGAGCCCAGCCTATAGTGTTAGTAAACACTGTAAAACTTAAAGTAAAAACTAGTTGAAATATTCTTGTTTTCAATGCTTTTAGGGGTATTTTTGTATTTATTGGCTCGATTTTTGAAAAATCAAAGTTACGGATATTTTTTTTTGATTTTTATATTTTAACCATTCGTTTCAAAGGCAAATTAATCAACATGCAAAAGCAAATAAAACTCATTTTAATCTTCAGTTTCCTTTTTGGAATTTTCACAGCCGATTCACAAAACAACACCAAACCTTTTGTTGTGGTTTTAGATGCAGGACATGGAGGTAAAGACCCAGGTAGACCCACCGATTTTGGTTATAAAGAAAAGGATATTGCTTTGAAAATGGTGTTAAAAATAGGTGAAAATTTAAAAAAATATAAAAATATTAAGGTTATCTACACAAGAAAAACAGATATTTTTTTAGAATTAAGACAACGGGCGGCAATTGCCAACAAAGCAGATGCGGATTTATTTGTCTCTATTCATTGTAATGCACACAGTTCTAATGCCTATGGTACTGAAACCTATGTATTGGGGCTACATCGAAACGAGTCTAACTTCAGAGTGGCTCAGCAAGAGAATGAAGTTATTTTTTTAGAAGAAGATTTTGAAACCAATTATGAAGGATTTGATCCAAATTCTCCTGAATCCATGATTGGATTGACACTGATGCAAGAAGACTATTTAGATCAAAGTATTCTGTTAGCACGCTATGTTCAGGACAATTTCACCTATAAGTTGAAACGAAAAAACAGAGGAGTTAAACAGGCTGGTTTTTGGGTACTTCACAACACCTACATGCCAAGTATTTTGATTGAAACCGGTTTTATAACAAATAGATCTGAAGGAGATTATCTTAATTCTACCGTGGGGAGAAATAATATTTCGAAAAGTATATCGGATGCAATATTAGATTATAAGTCCAAATTAAATACAGATGATATTGTGGAAGTGGCCACTACTAATGAAGAGTCAAAATCTTCAACCGAAACAGAGGACTCCGATGCTATTTCCAACACTTCAAAAAATGAAGCGAATGGAATTGTTTTTAAAGTTCAAATTGCGTCGGGTTCCAAAAAATTAGCAACAAAATCCTATAATTTTAATGGCTTGGATGGAATATCAAGAAAAAAATCAAACAAGAGATACCACTATTTTTATGGCAATACATCCAGTTTTGAAGCGATTACTGCTTTAAAACAAATTGCAATTGACAAAGGCTATAAATCGGCTTTTTTAGTTGCGTACAAAAATGGGCAAAAAATAGCAATTCAAACCGCTTTAAAATCTAAAGAACAATAGACCTAATTATTTCAATATTATTCTTAAATTTGTAAGAAGAAAAAACTATCAAATTGAATTTATCTAGAGAAATTAAAACCGCCATTCTTGTCATTTCAGGCATCTTACTCTTCATTTTTATTTTTTACTATTTAAAAGGAGAAAATATTCTTGATTCCTCAAAAAAAATTACTGCCGTGTATGAAAATGTCGAGGGACTAGCGCCTTCTGCTGCGGTCACGGTCAATGGTCATAAAATCGGGAAAGTTCAATCGATTGAATTTTCAGATGATCGCTCCGGTTCACTGACAGTGACCATGCTAATTGATAGTGATTTTGAATTTTCAATAAACAGTAAAGCACAATTATACGAAGCCGGACTTATTGGTGGGAAAGCCATTGCCATTTTACCTGCATTTGACGGCGCTGCAACAGTGGTGTCTGGTGATTCTTTAGCCTCTGATATTAAGCCGGGCCTTACAGATTTGGTGAATCAGCGTTTAACGCCTCTTCAAGAAAAAATGGAAACTATGATGGTAAGTGCGGATTCATTATTAATAAATCTTAATGAAGTTTTTGATACTAAAACCAAAACAAACATCAAGTTAAGTCTAGCACAACTTAGCACAACCATTGAGTCTTTTAAATCCACTTCAGAATCCTTAAACGGATTAGTTTCAGATAATACGTCTGCAATTGGAGAAACGATTACAAATTTTAATAAAATATCTGAAAATCTAACAACGCTCAGTAGTTCATTAGCTGCTTCGGATTTAGAGACCATTATGGCGAATTTAAAATCAACGCTCTCTAGTTTTGACACGTTATTAAGTAGTATAGAAAACGGAGAAGGTTCTGTTGGAAAACTCATGAAGGATGAAAGTGTATACAACAATCTTGAAGGAGCTACCAAACAATTAGAACAGCTTTTGGAGGATATGAAATTGAACCCAAAACGGTATGTGCACTTTTCTTTATTTGGAAAAAAAGCAAAACAGTATGACGCAGCGGGGAATGAAATAAAAAACAACAACGACTAACCAAATGGAATTTTTGCCAAATTTAATTTTCGCAATATTACTTTTTACAGGGATTGGTTTTTTTGCTCGAAACATAAGCAAACTTAAACGGAATATCGATCTTGGTAAAGATGTTGATACGAGTGATCAGACCAAAATTCGATGGAAAAACATGGCCCGTATTGCCTTAGGCCAAAGTAAAATGGTGCGCCGTCCAATTGCTGGAATTCTTCACATTGTGGTGTATGTCGGTTTTGTGGTCATCAATATTGAAGTTTTAGAAATCATCATTGATGGGTTGTTTGGAACCCACCGTATTTTTTCAGGAATTGGAAGTCTTTATGGCGTTTTGATTGGAACGTTTGAAATCCTCGCAGCACTTGTATTTGTCGCCGTCATTATCTTTTGGTTTCGTAGAAATGTCGTGAAGATTCAACGCTTTATGAAATCCGAAATGAAAGGATGGCCAAAATTAGATGGGAACCTAATTCTCTATTTCGAAATTGTTTTAATGGGGTTGTTTATCATAATGAATGCGACGGATGTGGAATTCCAATCCACGAATTCTGGGAACATAATCAGTCAGTTTTTTGCTCCAATGTTTGAAGGCTATAATGTACACCTAATTGAAAGAGTCGCCTGGTGGATGCACATCGTTGGGATTCTAGTATTCTTAAATTATTTATATTACTCGAAACATTTACACATTTTATTAGCTTTTCCAAACACCTATTACGGAAGCGTAAAACCAAAAGGATACTTTAATAATTTGGAAGCAGTCACCAACGAAGTGAAGCTTATGATGGATCCGAATATTGATCCTTTTGCCACTACTGAAGAGGATGCGTCAGTCCCTGATAAATTTGGAGCTAGTGATGTTCAAGACTTAAATTGGGTCCAACTTTTAAATGCCTACACCTGCACCGAATGTGGCCGCTGTACAAGCGAATGCCCAGCCAATCAAACAGGTAAAAAACTATCGCCACGTAAAATAATGATGGACACCCGGGATCGTTTGGTAGAAGTAGGAAATAATATAGATACCAATAAAGGCGTGTTTGTCCCCGACGGTAAGCAACTTTTAGGGGATTATATTACAAACGAAGAACTCTGGGCTTGCACTAGCTGTAACGCTTGTGTAGAAGCCTGTCCCATAAGTATCGATCCACTTTCAATTATTCTTGAAATGCGTCGCTACTTAGTGATGGAACAAAGTGCGGCTCCTATGGAACTCAACACGATGATGTCTAACATAGAAAACAATGGTGCCCCGTGGCCTTACAACCAAATGGACCGATTAAACTGGAAAAACGATTAAAATTATATCAATATAAATTCATTATGAAAAGAGAAGAAGCAGACAAATTATTACATGAAAAAGTAGAAGCAGGAGAACTTGTAAGTCCAGTACTTCCTGGTGGCGTTAAAAATTATTTAATAGATATTGATGGGACCATCACAGAAGATGTTCCTAACGAAGAACCAGAACGTATGGGTACCTGTTTACCTTTTGTAGACGCTTTAGAAACCTGTAACCGATGGTATGAAGAAGGACATATGATTTGTTTTTTTACATCCAGAACAGAATCACATAGAGAAGTCACACAAAACTGGTTAAAAAAACATGGGTTTAACTACCATAGCCTTTTAATGGGAAAACCTAGAGGGGGAAATTACCATTGGATTGACAACCACTTAGTAAAAGCAACGCGCTATAATGGTAAATTTACGGATTTAGTAGAAAAAGAAGTGACGATCGAAGTTTTTGACGATGGTCAACATGACTAATATTTAGATTATGAGTGACGTATTAAAAGTACCTACAATGGCCGAATTCATGGCGACAGGGAAACAACCCGAAGTATTATTTTGGGTGGGCTGTGCTGGAAGTTTTGATGACCGTGCCAGAAAAATCACCAAGGCTTTTGTAAGATTACTAAACAAAGCCAAGGTCGATTTTGCGGTCTTAGGAACCGAAGAAAGCTGTACAGGAGATCCAGCCAAACGATCCGGAAATGAATTTTTGTTTCAAATGCAAGCAGTGACCAATATTGAGGTCTTGAATGCCTATGAAGTTAAAAAAATTGTAACCGCCTGTCCACATTGTTTTAATACGCTCAAAAACGAATACCCATCCTTGGGTGGAGACTATGCAGTGATGCATCACACTCAATTCCTCAAAAGCTTACTAGAAGAAGGGCGCCTCAGCATTGAAGGTGGTAAATTTAAAGGCAAACGCATCACATTTCATGACCCTTGTTACTTAGGTAGGGCGAATGACGTGTATGAAGCGCCTCGCGATTTGATTCAAAAGTTAGATGCCGAACTGGTGGAAATGAAAAATTGTCGCAAAAAAGGCCTCTGTTGTGGGGCTGGTGGTGCACAAATGTTTAAAGATGCCGAAAAAGGCGACAAAGAAATCAATATTGAACGGACGGAACAAGCCATGGAAGTCACTCCAGAAATTATTGCCACGGGATGTCCGTTTTGTAATACCATGATGACGGACGGCGTTAAAAATAAAGCGGAAGGTAAAATTGAAGTCATGGATGTTGCCGAGCTCATTGCCAATGCAAATGATTTATAACACTTAACACCCTAAAATAAATGCTTGTTAATTTTGACACCCTTCCCGAAACTGCTCGAATTTGGATTTACCAATCCAATCGTTCATTTTCAGAAGTTGAATTAGAAGAAATAACTAAAAAAATAACTCTATTTTTAGAAGGGTGGACTGCGCATGGCGCGGATTTACAAGCAGGCTTCGAAATTAAATACAAACGGTTTATTGTGATTGCTTTGAACCAACAAATGAATGCTGCTACAGGCTGTTCTATCGATTCATCTGTGAAATTTATTCAGGATCTTGAGACCACTTATAAGGTCGACTTGATGGATAAAATGAACGTTTCCTACAAGCAAGGCGAATACGTTGCCTATAAAACCTTAATCGATTTTAAAAAGATGGCCAAAGACAAAGCGGTTTCTAAAAACACGATTGTGTTTAACAACTTGGTCAATTCGAAGGCTGAATACTTAGAATTTTGGGAAGTCCCGGCTTCTGAAAGCTGGCACAGTCGGTTTGTGTGATATTATGAGGTTTCAGATTCCCAAAACGGTAACTCACTAGGGTTGTGAGACTGTGTTAACTCGAGCTGTAATAATTTCTTTTTAGAAGACAGTCCTCCAGCATATCCTACTAATTTATTGGTGGAGCCTATGACTCGATGACAGGGGACGATCAAAGCAAGTGCATTGGCACCATTGGCGCTGGCCACCGCTCGGACGGCATTC
>Ga0209406_1000996_pt1 | contig 21834 bp, 23 predicted proteins | sample COGITO_mtgs_1204_FD_184808 | JGI IMG/M metagenome (GOLD analysis project Ga0209406, IMG submission 184808) | Pelagic marine microbial communities from North Sea - COGITO_mtgs_120426 (SPAdes) (version 2) | ecosystem: Environmental > Aquatic > Marine > Epipelagic ...
CGCTGCTGCTGTACGAATTCCTGTTATGGGTGGGCATAGTGAATCAATAAACATCGAGTTAGAAAACTCATTTAATATTTCAGACATTGTAGGTTTATTGAAAGAAACTTCGGGCGTTATAGTTAAAGATGATATTGAAACCTTAAGTTATCCGATGCCTTTATACTCAAAAAACAAAGATGAAGTTTTTGTTGGAAGAATAAGAAAAGATTTTTCTCGTGAAAAAGCATTAAATCTATGGGTAGTTGCTGATAATCTGAGAAAAGGTGCAGCAACAAATGCTGTCCAAATAGCTGAAAAAGTAGTTGCCAAATTCCTCTAATCTATTTTTCTTCAATTTCAAAATCTTCCATGAACTTCGTGGTGTAATTCCCGGAAATATAGTCTGGATGATCCATTAATTGCCTATGAAATGGAATAGTTGTTTTTATTCCTTCAATAATAAATTCATCTAAAGCTCTTCGCATTTTATCAATTGCGTCTGTTCTATTTTGAGCAGTTACAATTAATTTAGCAATCATAGAATCATAATTAGGAGGAATAATATAGCCACTGTAAACATGCGTGTCCAATCTAACTCCGTGACCCCCCGGCAAATGGAGGTTAGTTATTTTGCCTGGCGAGGGTCTAAATCCTTTAAACGGATCTTCTGCGTTTATTCTACATTCGATTGAATGAAGATTAGGAAAATAATGTTCTCCTGAAACTCTTATTCCAGAAGCAACTTTAATTTGTTCTTTAATCAAATCATAGTCAATTACTTGCTCGGTAATTGGATGCTCAACTTGAATTCTAGTATTCATTTCCATGAAATAAAAATTTCTGTTTTTATCTACTAAAAATTCAATTGTTCCTGCTCCTTCGTATTTAATATATTCGGAAGCTTTAACAGCTGCTTTACCCATTTTTTCTCTTAAACTGTCAGTCATAAATGGAGAAGGTGTTTCTTCTGTCAATTTCTGATGTCTTCTTTGTATAGAGCAATCTCTTTCAGACAAATGACAAGCTTTTCCAAATTTATCTGCTACAATTTGTATTTCAATATGTCTAGGGTCTACAACTAACTTTTCCATGTACATTCCATCGTTTCCAAATGATGCAAATGCTTCTTGTTTTGCACTTTCCCATAAATCTAAAAAGCTTTCTTCATCCCAAACTGCTCTCATTCCTTTTCCTCCACCACCTGCGGTTGCTTTTATCATTACTGGGTATCCTATTTTTTTAGCTATTTTTTTAGCTTTATCAAAAGTCTCGATAATTCCTCCAGATCCTGGAATTGTTGGAACACCAGCTTCTTTCATTGTTGCAATTGCAGAAGCTTTGTCGCCCATTCTTTCAATCATTTCTGCAGAAGCTCCAATAAATTTAATTTTATGTTCATCACATATTTTGGAAAATCTAGCATTTTCAGAAAGAAAACCGTATCCTGGATGAATAGCATCCGCATTGGTAATTTCAGCTGCTGCAATAATATTTGGTATTTTTAAATACGAGTCTGCACTATTAGCTGGGCCAATGCAAACCGCTTCATCAGCAAATTTAACATGCAAGCTTTCCTGATCAGCTACAGAGTAAACCGCAACGGTTTTAATACCCATTTCCTTACAAGTTCTTATAATTCGTAACGCTATTTCGCCTCGGTTAGCAATTAATATTTTTTTAAACATAAGTATATGATTAAGAAGGGTCGACTACAAATAACGGTTGGTCGAATTCAACTGGTGATGCGTCATCAGCAAGAATTTTAACAATTTTTCCTGAATATTCCGATTCTATTTCGTTGAAAAGTTTCATGGCCTCAACTACACACAATACGCTTCCTTCCTTTATTGAATCTCCTATTTCAATAAAATTAGGCTTGTCTGGTGAGGGCTTTCTATAAAAAGTTCCGATAATAGGTGACTTGATAGTAATTAAATGATTGTCTTCGGAGGTGTCGGAAACCTGAACTTTTTCTGGTTCTGAGTAAGTTTCTGATAAAACATTTTGAACTAATGGCTGCGAGTTTAGTAATACTGGTTCTGCATGTGAAACAAGTTTTCCTGAGGCTCCAGTTTTGACACTTAATTTTAAATCTTTTGATTCAATTTTTACTTCACTTACTCCTGATTTTGCTACAAATTTGATTAACTGTTGAATTTCCTTAATGTTCATAATAAAATAATTATTGGTTATAGGCCCATTTTAAATACATAGCTCCCCAAGTGAAGCCTGCTCCAAAAGAGGCAAAAATAATGTTATCTCCTTTTTTAAACTTAGATTCAAAATCGAATAAAAGCAAAGGAATTGTTGCTGCGGTAGTATTACCATATCGATGAATATTCATTAAGACCTTTTCGTCCTTAATACCCATTCTTTTAGATGTAGCGTCAATAATTCTTTTGTTAGCTTGGTGTGCAACTAAATAATCTACATCTAAATGTGTTAAGTTATTGCGTTTCATGATTTGATCAGAAGCGTCCGACATATTTGAAACTGCATGTTTAAAGACGTTTTTACCGTCTTGATATATAAAATGTTTTTTTTCTTTTACCGTATTCTTTGTTGTGGGTGTTTGAGATCCTCCAGCTTCAATTCTAAGCAAATCTCTATTTGACCCATTTGACCGTAAATATTCATCTTTAACGCCGTAACCCTCAGTGTTAGGCTCTAATAAAACGGCCCCAGCACCATCCCCAAAAATAATACACGTATTTCTATCAGAATAGTCAACTATTGAAGACATTTTATCAGCTCCAATTAAAATAATTTTTTTATATCTGCCTGATTCAATAAATGCAGAGGCAGTAGACAAACCATACAAGAATCCCGAACAAGCTGCGCTAATATCAAATCCAAATGCGTTAGATGCGCCTATTTCAGAAGCAACATAAGCTGCAGTTGCCGTTGCGTGCATATCTGGTGTTATAGTAGCTACAACGACTAAGTCAATTTCTGTAGGATCTAATTTTTTCTTTTTAATTATGGTGTTAGCGGCTTGGATTGCCATGTGTGAAGTTCCTATGCCTTTATCTAAAATTCTTCTTTCTTTTATTCCGGTTCGAGTAGTTATCCACTCGTCATTAGTATCAACGATTTTTTCTAAATCTGCATTGTTCAAAATTTTTTCCGGCAAAAAAGACCCTACTGCGGTTATTGAAGCATTAATTTTTTTCAAACTCGTTATTTAGAATTTTGATCAAAAATGGCAAAAAAATGGCAAAAAATGGCAAAAAAATGTAAAAAAATGGCCAAAAACACCATTTTTTCAAAAATATATTAAGCTTCTGCTTCTACTGTATTGTCTATCAAAACTTTACCTCTGTAGTATAATTTACCTTCATGCCAATGAGCTCTATGGTATAAATGAGCTTCTCCCGTAGTTTTACATGTAGCTATCTGAGAATCTGAAACTTTGTAGTGTGTTCTTCTTTTGTCTCTTCTAGTTTTGGAAATTTTTCTTTTAGGATGTGCCATAATATTTTATATTAAATCTTTTAATTTGTCCCATCTGGGATCGCTTTTATCGTTTTTCTCTAGAACATTTGATTCATACTCCCTTAGTTTTTTTAACGTTTCTGTTTCTAAAGAGCCGTCTTTTACACCAGGATGAATAATTTTAATAGGTAAAGATAACACTATCATTTCAAATAAGTATTTTCCAATATTTATTTGTGTTTGACCAACCGGCAAAACCAAAAGTTCTTCATTATCATCTGACAGTTCAGAGCTAAATTTTACAACCAATTTCATATTATGCTCCTGAGAGTAATCAAAAGGCTCGTTGGAAACATGACAGTTTAGGTTAATCTTACCTTTGGAATAAAAATTAAACTCTAATAAATTAGATTTTTTATTCAAAATGACTATTGCACCTATTTTGCAACTATTAAAATCATTATATTCAAAATGTTCAAAGAACTCGTTTTCTAATTCGAACTTATACTCATGCTCTCCTTCTTTAAGTCCAGTAAAACTAATTACAAACTGATTTAAAAACTGCATAATGCTAAGTTTGAGCCTGCGAATATAAGAAATATTATAATTTTAACAGCCTATTTTTTTCCTGTTTTAGAATTAGACAAGTTTAATGGATTTTTGTTTAAATCTTCAAACAGCTGTCTAGATTTTAAAATTTCTATTGCAGAAAAAATTGCATTTTTAAAAGACGTTGAATCAGCAAGCCCCTTGCCTGCAATATCATAGCCTGTTCCGTGGTCAGGTGAGGTTCTTACTTTATTTAAGCCGGCAGTGTAATTAACTCCTGAGCCAAAAGACAAGGTTTTAAAAGGGATAAGGCCTTGGTCGTGATAAATGGCTAAAACTGCGTCATATTTTTTGTATTGTCCCGAACCAAAAAAACTATCACTTGAAAATGGCCCAAAAACTAGATTATTTTTTGATGCAATTTCTAATAATACTGGCTTTAATATGTCTCGATCATCCTTTCCTATTACTCCTCCGTCACCAACATGAGGATCAATTGAAAGAACTGCAATTTTCGGTATTTGAATTCCAAAATCTTTTTTTAAAGATTCGTTAATTAAAGAAAATTTTTGTTCTATTCTCTGTTTTGTAACATGCGTACTAATTTCTTTTAATGGAACGTGGTCTGTTATCAAGCCTATTTTTAATTCATCAGAAATCATAAACATTAAGCTTTCTCCACCCAGCTGTTTTGCCAAATAGTCCGTGTGACCTGGAAACTTAAATTTTTCACTTTGAATATTATTTTTATTAATTGGAGCAGTAACCAATAAATCAATTTTATTATTCATTAAGGCCTTAACGGCTTCTTGAAGAGATAAAAAAGACTTTGTTCCAGATTCCTTTGTTGGCTTACCAAATGCTGTTACAAAATCATCTTCCCAAACATTTATTATATTAACTTTTCCGCTAACTGGGTTTTGATTTATATTGATTTTTATTTGATTTAGCTCAAGATTTAGGTGTTCTTTTTGGCTAGAGATTAATTGATTATTGCAAAATATTAATGGGGTAAAAAAACTTAATATTCTCTTATCTGTTAAAGATTTTAAAATCACTTCTATTCCTATTCCATTTGGATCTCCACAAGAAATTCCTACAATAGGCAAAGTTTCATTCTTCATGTAATTTGTTCTTTTATTATTATTATTTTTATCAAATATTTAAAGATATAAATTAATAATCATGTTTACAGGAATTGTTGAACAGCTGGCTAAAATAGTTGACATTAAAAACTCTAAAAACAACCTTGACATTACCTTGTCAAGTGAAATTACTTCTGAACTAAAAATAGATCAAAGTGTATCACATAATGGTATTTGTTTAACTGTAGTTGAAATAAACAATAAATTATATACGGTAACTGCCATTGAAGAAACAATAAACAAAACTACAATCAGAAGCTGGAAGATTAACGATGTCATCAATTTGGAAAGAGCTATGAAAATTGGAGATAGATTAGATGGTCACATGATTCAAGGCCATGTTGACCAAATTGGTAAATGTATTGATGTTGAAGAAAAAAATGGAAGCTGGGAATTTATAATTGAACACCAGAAATCCAATAACATAACTGTTGAAAAAGGGTCTATTGCTGTTAACGGAGTTAGTTTAACCGTTATTGACTCAAGACCGAATCAATTTAAAGTCGCTATTATTCCATTCACTTATAAGCACACAAGTTTTAAAAATTTAAAAAAAGGAGATGAGGTTAATTTAGAATTTGACATTCTTGGAAAGTACTTGGCCAAGATGGCTTTGAACTATAAATAATTTAATTCATTCTTAAAATCCATGACAAAGGGTTTAGTGCGGTAGTTTTTTGAAATATACTAAACTGAATAGATGATTTTCCTGTTGAAGAATTCGTAAAAACTTCGCCAATATATTGATTAGAACTCACCTTATCTCCTTTGTTAACAAATACTTTGGAAAGGTTTTTATATGCTGTTATGTAGTTTCCGTGCTGAATCAATACAGTTGGATTACTTCCTCTAAACTGTAGAACTGAAAGTACGCTGCCTTCAAAAATAGTTTTTACCTTTTGAGATTTTTCTGTTGCGATTACAATTCCATTACTTTTTATTTTAGCTGTTTTTACCACAGGATGAGGCTGTGTTCCAAACTTTTGAATGACAACCCCCCTTGAAACCGGCCATGGCAATTTCCCTTTGTTTGATTCAAACTTTTTTGCCAAAGCTTTGGCTTCTGGTGTCAATGTAAAGCTTTTGGAGTTTTTAATTGATTTGCTTTTGTTTGATCTAGCGATAGCTTCTCTAATTAACTTGTCTATTTCCTTATCTATTTTTTGACTTTCTTTTTGTTTGGCTAAAATATTCCTTTTGTATTTTTTTTCTTGATTTCTTAGTTTATAAGCTATATTATTTGCTTCTTTTTTTTCCAGCTCTAATGTTTTTTGAGTTGATCTATTTTTTGTTAGTAAATCTGTTTTTATATCTCTTTTATAAAGCAGTTCTTTTTTTAATTCGTTAAGCTGTTTAGAGATTAATTCTATTTTTTTGGCCTGATTTTTTCTGAATATTGAATATTGCTTTATGTACTGAGTGCGTTTTAGTGCTTGAAAGAAAGTTTCGGAAGAAAGAATAAACATTAATCTGTTTTTCCCTGATTTAGATTTAAAAGATTTTATAATCATTTCTTTATAAGCCTCCTTTACTTCAAAAAGGTCAGTCTCAAGTTTTTCTAAAGATTCGGAATTTATATCTATCTCAAGATTTAACAAATTTATTTGCTGATTTGTAAGTTTAATTAGTTCTTGCTTTCTTTCTATCTTATAATTTAAATTTTCAACATCATTAAATACAGCTGTTTTTTTTTGTTTATTAGTAAAAAGTAAAGCGTTTATTACTTTTAATTCCTTGTTTAAAAGGGCTTTTTTTTCTTCTAATTGTTTTTGTGTAGATTTTTGAGCATGTAAGGAATCGAAGCTTATTATGATAGCTATTAATAGTGAACACTGCAGGGCTTTCACAAAATTCATAATCGAAGCTTTTTATATCCGTTAGGTATTTTAAATGGAAAAGAAATTTTTTCATTAATTCTTCTGATTTTAGAATTGAGACTTATTTTTAATTCCTTATCGTTATTTTTTGTGATTATTATAATTTTTTGTGGCAAAAAATTATTTTCAATTACCTTGTAATCTCGATATTCGATTGTTAGTCTTTTATTATTTTTATCTGTGAGAACCTGTTTTTTTAAATTGAATGTAAGGGGCTCAAAATAATACATTTGATACAGTTTAGATTTTCTGTCGTATGAACTTAACACATAGTTTTTGTTTTCAAAACTTTGCTTTAATTTTTGATTTTCTAAATTAACAATAGGTTTCCCAGTAATTAAATTTTGAAATGAGCTTAATGAAAAATCAAAGTTTAACAAATCTGAGATATAATCGTAATTACCGTTATAAAAGGATTTGTTAAGCTTTTCGTAAAATGCAAAATCATTTTTAGAAAGCAATCCCTTAAATAGTGGAATTAAAAGAGACCCGCTTATTAAAATTTTTTCCTGATTTTTTAATCTAATTGAAAGATTAAATTGATTTGTAGATCCGTTATTGACAATCGTTGCTTGTGAACGCAACATTAAATAAGAAAATTTAGTTTTATTATTTTCTATTTTTTCTTTTAAAATTTTTGTTGGTATTTTTTTTAAAGCTGCACTTGAGCTTGAGCTCTTAGTTAAATTACAGCTAGATATAAATAGAAAAAAGACAAAAATTATTTTTCTCATTACAGCAAGTTAAATCAACTCGCTGAAATCTCCAATATTTATAGATTTATAATTGCCGTTATATTTACAATTATTACCAATCATAGAGCCTTTAATGTCAGCATTTAGTATTTCCGAATTCTCCCCGATTATAGAGTTTACTAGTTTGGAATTAGAGATGTTAGTGTCTTTATATATTGACACATGTGGCCCTACAGTTGAGTTTGTAATAATTACATTTTCACCAATAAATACTGGCTCAATAATATTTGAATTAATTAATTTAATATTACTTGAAATCAACTCTAATTTATCATTATTATGAAAATTAAGCATTTCTTTGTTGGAGTTAATTGAGCTTTTAACATTTCCACAATCTAGCCATGCTGATACTTTCCCAACTTTAAATGTTTTTCCATTACTCATCATCTTTAATAGCCCGTCATTAATTTGATATTCACCTGAGTTCATTAAATTTTCTTCAATAACTTTTTGAAGTTGATTTTTGAGTTGTGAAATTTCTTTAAAATAATAAAGACCGATAACGGCAAGGTTTGAAACGAATTCAGTAGGTTTTTCCACCAAAGCAGTGACGTTACCTTTTTCATTTAATTTAACAACTCCATAAGCTTCAGGATTCTCAACCTCCTTTGTCCATATAACAGCATCTGCTTCCTTATCAAAAGGCTCATTAGTTTTTATTAATGTGTCTGGATAAATTATTAGAGCTTTTCCGCTTAAAGATTTTTCTGCACACATAATTGCATGACCAGTTCCAAGAGGGTTAAGCTGTCTGTAGATTGTAGCGATTGAATTGTACTTTTTTGCTAATAATTTTAGCTCTTGAATAATTTGATCTCCAAAAAAAGATTCGTCTCCAACTATAAAAGCCATTTCTTCAACAGGTTCATCAATCATCTTGACAGCATCTTTTATTAATTGAGCTAAAATACTCTTGCCAGCTATTTTAACAAGTGGTTTTGCGGTTGTAAAAGTATGAGGCCTTAATCTAGATCCTCTGCCGGCCATAGGAATTATTAGCTTCATAATGTTTAATTTACGCCTGTGCTTCCAAATCCTTTTTTACCTCTTTTGGTTTCCCCTAGAGAATCACTAAGTTTTATTATTGGTTGTTCATACTTGCAGACTACAAGCTGAGCTATTCTATCTCCTGAATTAATAATAAAATTTTCTTGTGAAAGATTAATAAGTATAATACCTATTTCACCTCTGTAATCTGCGTCAATTGTCCCAGGAGAGTTTAATACAGTTATTCCTTTTTTAAGAGCTAAACCGCTTCTTGGTCTAACTTGAATTTCAAATCCTTTCTCTAATTCTACATATAGCCCCGTTTTTACAAGTGTTCGCTCTAATGGTTTTAAGTTTATTGGGTTCTCAATAAATGATCTAACGTCCATTCCGGCTGAAAGTTCAGTTTCATATTCTGGGAGTTTATTATTCGACTTATTAACTATTTTTAATGCCATAATTGATAAAACAGTAATCTTATTCTAGTTGTTTAAAGCTTCTGCTCCACCAACAATTTCTAATATTTCGTTTGTAATTGAGGCTTGTCTTGCTTTGTTGTAAGTAAGCTTAAGTTCGTCTCTAAGTTCAGAGGCATTATCAGTAGCTTTATGCATTGCTGTCATTCTTGCTCCGTGTTCACTTGCAAAAGAATCTCTAATCGCTTTAAACAATTGAATTTTTAAAGATTTAGGAATTAAAGTATTTGCAATACTTTCAAGCGAAGGTTCAAAAATATAATCTAAATTATCTGATCCTTCATTTTCTTTTAGAGGAATAGGTAAAAACTGTTCGGATTTAATTATCTGAGTTGCAGCATTTTTAAATGAGTTGTATATGATTTCTATGTGATCGTAGTCGTTGGAAATAAAACGATTCATTAATTCATCCGCAATTTTACCAACGTTATCATAGTTTAATTCTTCAAAAACGTCACTATCGTTTTGAATTATTGTTTCAGTTTTGGAAAGGGTATCATTAATTTTTTTCCCAATTGTTAGAAAATCAATTTGTGAGTTTTTAAATTTCTCTTTTGACTTAAACACCAATGCTTCCTTTGCTATGTTTGCATTAAAAGCGCCACACAATCCTCTGTTAGAGCTTATAACTACAGCTAAAACTTTCTTGAGTGTTCGGTTTTCTGTGTAAGATTTACCGCCGCCGCCGCTAGCTCCACTGAAACTTTGCATTAGTTCTGAAAGCTTGTTTGAGTAAGGTCTCATTGCAGTAATAGCATCTTGAGCTTTTTTTAATTTAGCTGCAGAAACCATTTTCATAGCACTAGTTATCTGCATCGTTGAAGACACAGACCCAATTCTAATTCTAATTTCTTTAAGATTTGCCATTAATTATTCTTTTAATAGGTAGAGCTTAGTTCATCGGCAGCCTTAGTTAAAACGCTTATAACATCATCAGTTAATTTTCCTGATTTAATTGTCTCCATTGTCTTTTTATGTTTTGCATTTAAAAAGTCAATATATTTTCGTTCAAATTCTTTTACCTTATTAACAGGAACTTTTCTAAGTAAATTTTTTGAACCTGCAAAAATAATTGCTACTTGATCCTCAACAGTAAACGGATCGTTTTGTGCTTGTTTTAAAATTTCTACATTTCTTTTTCCTTTTTCTATAACATTTAATGTAGCGTCGTCTAAATCAGATCCGAATTTAGCAAAAGCTTCAAGTTCTCTAAACTGAGCTTGATCTAATTTTAGCGTTCCTGATACTTTTTTCATGGCCTTGATCTGAGCAGAACCACCAACCCTTGAAACTGATATACCAACGTTAATTGCTGGCCTTACACCAGAATTGAAAAGGTTAGATTCCAAAAATATTTGACCATCAGTAATGGAAATTACATTAGTTGGAATATAGGCAGAAACATCTCCCGCTTGTGTTTCAATAATTGGTAACGCAGTTAAAGATCCGCCTCCTTTTACCACAGATTTTAAAGAAGAAGGTAAATCGTTCATGTCTTTTGCAATTGCATCATCTGCTATTACTTTAGAAGATCTTTCTAATAATCTTGAGTGTAAATAGAAAACATCTCCAGGGTAAGCTTCTCTACCTGGTGGTCTTCTTAATAAAAGTGACACTTCACGATATGCTACAGCTTGTTTTGATAAATCATCATATATAATAAGTGCAGGTCGTCCTGTGTCTCTAAAATATTCTCCAATTGCAGCTCCAGCAAAAGGAGCGTAAACTTGCATTGGTGCAGGATCTGAAGCGTTAGCAGCTACAATAGTAGTGTAAGCCATAGCGCCTTTGTCTTCAAGAGTTTTTGCAATTCCTGCAACTGTTGATGCCTTTTGCCCAATAGCAACATAAATACAATAAACAGGCTCTCCAGCATCATAAAATTCTTTCTGATTTAAAATTGTATCAATACAAACAGTTGTTTTTCCGGTTTGTCTATCGCCAATTACTAATTCTCTTTGTCCACGGCCAACGGGAATCATTGCGTCAATAGATTTTATACCTGTCTGTAATGGCTCATTTACTGGCTGTCTAAAAATAACACCAGGAGCTTTTCTTTCAAGAGGCATTTCATATAATTTACCTTCAATATTTCCTTTGCCATCAATAGGTTTCCCAAGTGCGTTTACAACCCTTCCTACTATTTTTTCTCCAACATTAATAGAAGCAATTCTTTGTGTTCTTTTTACAGTATCACCTTCACTAATTTCTTTAGAAGGACCGAGCAAAACAACTCCTACATTATCTTCTTCAAGGTTAAGTACAATTCCCTCAAGTCCAGAATCAAACTGAACTAGTTCGCCGTACTGAACATTGGATAATCCGTAAACTCTGGCAATTCCATCACCTACTTGTAATACTGTTCCAACTTCGTCTAACGAAGCAGAAGCGTCTAATCCTGTTAATTGTTTTTTAAGTATTGCTGAAACTTCAGCAGGTTTAATTTGTGACATAATCTATGATGTTGATAAATTAGTATTTTTTGTAAATTCTTGTTTTATAGTTTTAAGTTTGTTTTTAAAACTAGCATTATATTCAATATCTCCTAATCTTAATACAAACCCCCCAATTAGACTATTGTCTATTTTATTCGTTAAAATTGTATTCTTATTAGTTAGTTTAGAAATAATTTCTAATACGTGAGATTTCATCTCTTCGTCTAAAGGAACCGCAGTTGTTACTAGTGCCGATTGAATTCCTTTGTGTTCTTTGTATAATTCAATAAACTTAAAAGATATAATCTCTAAAAGATCAATTCTGTTATTTTCTGAAAGAACATTGATTAAGCTAATAGAAAGTTTGCTAAGATCTTTAAATATTAAATTAAGTGTGCTTAATTTAATACTGTTCTTAACAACTCTGCTTTCAGCTAAAGATTGTAAGTTTTCATTTTCTTTAAATGTATTAAGAACTATTTGCATATCGGAATACATCGACTCTAGATTGTCTTTTTCAATAGATTCTAGAATTAACGCCTTAGCATAACGAATTGCAGCTCTGTTTGTTTTCATTTATTTTAATGTAACTTCTTTAACAAGATCTTTAACCAATTTCATCTGAGCTTTATCATCAGATAATTTTTCTTTTAAAACTTTTTCAGCAATATCAATTGAAAGTCCTGCTACTTGATTTTTTAAATCGACTATAGCGGCATTTTTTTCATTTTGAATAGTTTCTTGAGCTTGAGAAATAATTTTTTTAGCTTCATTTTTGGCTTCACTTTTAGCCTCATCAATTAGCTGTTGTTTAATTTCTCTTGCTTCCTTTAAGAGAGAATCTCTTTCAGATCTAGCTTTTTTTAAGGTTTCTTCATTATCTGATTGTAAAGAAGCCATTTCTTCTTTAGCCTTTTCTGCAGAAAGCAATGCGTTTTTTATTCCTTCTTCTCTTTCGTTTACTGCATCCAAAATAGGCTTCCAAGCAAATTTCTTAAGTAATAGGATTAAGAAAATGAATATAACTGTTTGCCAAAAAAACAAACCAATCGAAAATTCTGTTATTAGTTTTTCCATTTTTTAGTTATTTAAATTATCTTTTTACAGCACGCTTTCGCTGGGTCGGCTGTGCTGTAAAAAGTTTTGATAATTGACTATAGTGCAAAAAGTGCAGCAAAGCCTATACCTTCAACAAGGGCAGCCAAAATAAGAGCAGCAACTTGAATTTTTCCACTAGCATCTGGCTGACGTCCGATAGCTTCCATAGCTCCCTTTCCCGTCAGTCCGATTCCAATTCCAACTCCAATTACTACTAATCCTCCACCTACGATTACTGGTATTTCCATATTTATATAATTTTAATTAAACATTCTTTTTTAATGATCCTCCTCCGCAACTGCAAATCCAAAATACAATGCTGATAGCATTGTGAAAATATAAGCTTGTAATAACGCTACTAAAATCTCAATAATCGAGATAAAAAAGGCTAGTCCAAACGATAAACTTGAGCCAACATAACCTTTGAAAATAAACATCAACCCAATTAAACTGTATAACACTATGTGTCCTGCTTGAATATTAGCATATAATCTAATGAGCAGTGAAAATGGCTTGATAAAAACTCCTAAAAGTTCTATTGGAGCCAATACTATTTTTATAAGAACAGGCACTCCTGGCATCCAAAAAATATGTCCCCAATAACTTTTATTTGCTGTGAAGTTTGTAATTATAAATGTAAGAAGCGCTAACGAAAAAGTAACTGCTATATTTCCGGTTACGTTAACCCCTAATGGGGTTAGTCCTAACATATTTAAAAACCAAACAAAGAAAAAAACCGTTAGTAAAAAACTCATATAGTTTTTATATTTTTTTTCTCCAATATTTGGGATTGCAATTTCATCTCTAATGTAGAGTATTATTGGTTCAAAAAATCTTCCTAAGCCTTTTGAAATCCCTTTATTTTTAGCAAATGATTTAGCCAGTCCTGAAAACAACAAAAACATTAAAATTGCAACAATAATAATAGAAGCAACATTTTTTGTTATTGAAAAATCAAGAGGTGTTTCGTTTAGTGGGTGATCATCACTGTCGTAATCTAAGACCCCTTCTTTGTTGGTTTTATATATTTTACTGTCGTGATAATTTAACTTGTAATAGTTTCCGTTACTTTCAACAACTTTCTTTCCGTGTTTTAAGGATGAAGACATGAAAAAATGAAATCCTTTATCGTAAAGAATAACTGGAAGAGGAATTTCTATATAAACTTTTTTACCAGTTTCTTTGTCAATCCAAGATGTAATTGAGTAAGAGTGGCTGTCTTTTAAATGATGCGTAATGTATTCTTTTATTTCTGTTTTAAGATCTCCTCCTTTTTTAGGGTCTTTTGTTTCGTTTTCGATTGGAGCTGCAGAAATTGTTAGCCCAAAAATCAAGGTAAGTATTATGATTGTAGAATGTTTTAAATTTTTCAACTTAAGCCTTGCTTATTGGATTAAAATATGTGCGCAAATGTAAGGTTATTAACTAAAAAACAAAAATTAAGAAAGAAGAAATTTTATTGAGAATTAATTTATTTTTTTTAGTTGTTTTATAAGTATGTAAAACGACAACGCAACTCCTAATAAAGTCAAGCTAACCGTAAAGGTTTTGTCGTAATTATAATTACTGTCAATATACTTTCCTAATGAAGCTGAACAAAAAATTGTAACACCCATTTGGGTAACAAGACCAAAAAAAACGATAAAAGGGTTACGCTGTTTTTTCAGAATGCGTTTTTTCAGTTGAAGAAAGAGCCTTCATTTTTTTTGCGCCTTTCATAGAAATGCTCGCATCGACATTTGCTCCAGACTCAACGGCTAATTTACCCGCAATAACCTCGCCTTCAATTCTGGCTGAGGATTTTAACGATAAAATTCCTGAAACATCTAAGTTCCCCTTGATGGTCCCTGCAATATCTGAGTTTTCACAAACAATCTTTCCAGAAACAATTCCCTCTTCTCCAATTACCACTTTTCCAGATGTTGAAATAGTTCCTTCAACTTTTCCGTCAATTCTAAAATCAGCTTGAGAGGTTATGTTTCCTACAATTACTGTTGTTTTTTCTATTATATCAATTTTATTTGATTCTCTATTTTGTTGCATCTGTTTGTTATTTGATAAATTAAACGCCATAATATTAATCCAAGTCTAAAGTCTTGTAAATCAGCATGTTTTTATACTGGGAAGACAAAGCTACAAAATTATTTTTAAGTCGTAATTCAGGAATTTGAACGGTTATTTTTAGGGCAGTGTCCTCTGCTTTTTCTTCACTTTTAAAATCGTGAATAACTATTAGGTTATTTTTATTATTGTAAACGTCAAAAGACACTCTATTAATACTGTTTAACTCAGTACTTATTTTGTTGTTAATTTTTAAAATCTCACTTTTATTTAAATCACTATTATTAACAATAAATATTAGTTTGAAATCTTTTGAAGCTTTTAAGCTTATTGGGGTTTTCCATTTTCTACCAATCATAGAAATAGTTTTGTTTAAATCAATAGCGGTTTTGTTCTCTAAATATTTTTTTGAAATTTCTTTGAGAAGCTCAGTGTACTTTTCTATGCCCTCTAATCTTCCATAAGACTGAGCTCTGAGTAATTCCAAATCGACTTTAATTTCTTCTTTTTCAACAATATCAATATTTAGGTCTACTGATTTTATAATTTTTTCAAAATCTTGATTGTTAAACATTTTAGCCAAACTGTCTCTAAGTGCTAAAGATTTGTTTTCATCCATTAACATGTCTGGATCTTTTAATAAAATTTTTGCAAATCTAGAAAGTGAATCACTAGCTATAATATCCTCTTTAATTTTTATATATTTTTCGTTATTTTGAATTTTATATAGTTTATAAAGCAAGTATTTGGCTTTGGTGGCTCTATTTGAATTTGGATCTTTAGATAAATATTGAGTTAAAACGGTTTCTCCTAGCTTATAATTTTTGTACTTAAGAGTGTATAATTCTGCCAGCTCTAGTTTAGATAAGTCAATAATATTATTAAGACTATCTTTTTTAAATTCAGAAAAAGGTATGTCTTTATATAGTTCTAAGAACTGAGTTTCATTTTCAGAAACAGGTTTATTGGAGCCCTCCTCGTTTGCAGTGTTATCGGACGATATATTGTTTTTTAAAATCGACTTTTCAGATCTCCAATAAGTATTACGTTCTCTGTTTCCCCAAACAGACTTAAAAGATTTAATTCCAAAAGCCACTATTTTGTCGTTGTAAAAATAAAAATTAGTTTTTTTAAAAACTCTGTCTTGTCTTACTTCGTTTGAACTTGATTTTTCAGATTGTTGTTTGTTTTCTGTACTGATTGATTTTAAAATTTCATCTAACTTTTTTTTATCATAGCTTGAAAGCCTTATTAAACTGTCATAAAAAATTAGATTTTCTTCTAAATCAACAACTTTTTGAATTCCTTTCTTTTGTCTTTCGTAAAACCAAAATTCTTTGGATTTTTTATCTAAAACCTGAAGCGTACTGTCTAAATATCTTCCTGCCGTTAAGAAATTTGTGTCGTTAAAGTTTAATTCTGAAAACTTTATGTAGGCTTTTGATTTTAATTTTTTATCAGCGGGGTTTTCTTTTATTGACATATTTAAAAAATTCTTTGCCATGGCAACTGAACCGGTAGAGAAAAGAAGTTTAGAGTAATTGTAATATATTTTATCTAAGTAGGGTTTGTTTTCTTCATTTTTAATCAGTTTCAAAAACTCTTTTTTTGAATTAAGAGATTCAGAATATAAAAGAGCTTTAATCTTTGCGTTTATATATATATTTCTAGAAATTTTTCTTTTAAAATTTAAAATTTTATTGAAAGAGTTTTTTGCAGAATCTATTTCGTTTTGTTTTTCGTACAATTGGCCTTTTATATATAAGAGTCTTGCTTTGTGGTTTTTATCTTTGGTGTTTCTTTGAGCAATTTCAAGAGTTTTTAAAGCTTCGTTTGTTTTGTTGAGTTTTAAATACGCCATAGACAATACCGAGTAAGCCTTTGCAACAATTTCTGAACTGTTTTTTTTATTCTTTAAAAGTTCTTGCAGAAGTTCAACAGCTACAAGCTCTTGCTCCAGACGAATGTTAGATCTTGCTTTCCAAATAACAGACTGCTTCCAGGCCTGATTATCAATATTTAATTTGTAAACCTGATTAAAAGCTTCAATCGCTGGAACGTATCTTTGATCCAAATATCTTGCTCTTCCAAGCATTAAATACGCATCTTGTGTTTTAGGGTTGTATTGTACTCCGCCTATGAGCATGGAATGTTTTTGAATGGCTTTAGCTGCTTTTTCCTCAGCTTTCAAAAAGCTTTTATTTTCCAGACCGTCAACAGTAATGATTTTGTTTGTTGACTCAATGGGTTCGACTGGCAAAATTTCCCAAAAATCTTCTTGATAGGATTTTAAAAAACTTTCTTTACCTTCTTTAATTGATTCATTTCCGTTAAATAAAACGTTAAAAGTGGAAACAGTTGAATGATACCTTTTGTTTAAGGTTTTATTTTTCTGAGTTGAGCAACCCAAGAATAATATTACAATAAGTAATGTTGTTAATTTTTTCAAACTTATGTTTCATTAATTAAGAAGCTGAATCTCTTAATTAATCAAAATAAAGAAATTTAATTTTATTAACCTTTAAAATAAGTTTCTAATTCTTTGAGGGTTTCCTTATTTGTCTTGATATCTTTTATAAGTTTACCTTTTTCAAGAAGCGCTACTCGGTCACAAACCTCTGTAACATCTTGAATATCGTGACTAGACACCAATATAGTGGTGTCTTTATACTTGCTCAAATCTTTTATTATTTCTTTAAGTCTTATTTGTGTGGAAGGATCAAGATTTGCAAACGGCTCGTCGAGAATAATGACTTTTGGCTCTCCAATTAAGGCGGCTATTACACCAACTTTTTTTTGATTTCCTTTTGAAAGGTCTCTTAAATATTTCTTTCCTCCTAAAATCTCGCCGTGGAAAAAATCTTCAAATTTTAAAACAAAATTATCGACTTGAATTTTTGATAACCCTCTTAATTCTCCAATAAAATAAAAGTATTCCTCAGGCATTAGGTAACCAATTAAAAAAGTCTCATCTAAAAAGGCTGTTGTAAAAGATTTCCAGTCCTCACTTGTAGAAACTTCAACGTCATTATTAATGACTTTCCCTTTTGTTGGTTTTATTAAGTCTAGCAAACAACTAAAAAGTGTTGTTTTGCCAGCTCCATTATTACCAATTAACCCGAAAGTTTGTCCAGATGGAATTTCTAGTGATAGAATGTCTAAGACGGTTTGTTTTGAATATTTTTTAGTGAGATTTTCAATTTTAATCATAACAACTAATTTGTTTTATAGGCTTTAAGTGTCGAATATTTTTCAGTTTTGTAAGCTTTTAAAATTAAGTTAAATGCAATAGGTTTTAGAAGTATTCCAAGCGTTCCTAAAACAGCAACAGCCAAGCATCCTGTAAAGTGATCATAATATTGACTTGTAAAATAATACACCAAGACAGGCAAAAGCATTTGAGGAATCCCCACAAGCATTGTTTTGGCATTAAATGCTTTTTTATCTCCAAAAGCGTTAGCACTTGAATTTAAATCAATCGGTGATTTTGTGTAAGCTCCTGCCCAGAGTGTCAAATAGCCATTCACTCCTATGTTATAAAAAGCTCCTGCCAGAACAGCGTAAACAGCATTTACTCCAAAAAAAGAATAAATAAATGACGCAAGTACAGTTGAGACGACAGTTCCTATTATCATAAGCGACCATTTCGAGTTTAAGTATTCTTTGTACTCGATATTTTGAGTCATCATAAGAGGGTAATATTGGCTGTCCCAGCTTGGTACAAATGATCCAAACATAAACAGAAATCCACCGGTGGAAAAAAGATATCCAAAAAAAAGAAAACCAGATCCAAGGATCTCTTCTGAGGGGACAAAAATCATTCCATAAAAAAGCATGCCTATTCCCATATAAACAGCTGTCCGCGCTCTCTTGGATCGTTTTAAAAGGCGTAAGTCGTTTTTAATAAATGTTGCTGTTTTTCCAAATCTATCAAGAAAGCTAAAATCTTCCATTTTGGCTTCTTTTGTTTTTACCTGTAATCCAGTGTCGATATAAAGGCCACCAAGCAAATACTTATTTACATAATCGTAAAGCCAAAAAACTAAAAGCCATGTGAAAGAGGCTGCATAAGGCTGAGAATAAAACAAATAAAAAAACTGTTCGGAGTACTCTGTAAAATCAATAATAGCATAATACTCTAGTCCTTTTGCTAGGGCCAGTAATCCTCCAATTGCGTAAATTAATTTGTCTTTATTGTTTAATAAAAAATTAAAAAAGTTTGTAACATATATAAGTCCTAATATATTAATGTTCCAAAAAATTAATCCAATAATCTCAAATTTACCGGTTTGCGCAAGCAAAAATGAAAAGGGAATTAAAAAAAAGAGTGGTAGAATATTAAAATATGTTAAAACAGTTTTTAAAAGCGAAAACCGAACAATTTTTGTTTTTAAAAGAGGTGTTAACAGTAAGGCTTTAATGTTTAATACCGGAAGTGACTGAACAAAATAACGCATAACAATCAAGTAAGCAAAAACGTATATTAATTGTTTATTGACGTATAAAAAGGGGGCTATAGAATCTTCTTTAAGAGGAAATTCAGCTAAGGGTCCTCCATAGGCAGATGCAATTATTCCCATCATAAAGGCCATAAAAGCAAAATATATAATACCAAACCATTTGAAAATTTTAGCAACTAGTTTACCGCCAACAGATTTTCCTCTGTTAAATTCTTTCCATTGCAAACTAAACATCATTTTAAACATGTGTCTAAGATACATATTTAAAGGCATTCGTTCAAGAATGTTTTTTTGGTTAGTTTTCGTTCTGCTCGTTTATTATCTTTGAAATAAAAAAATTGAAAAATACTCAATCCTTAATAGTATCCAGTTTAAAACAAGAAACCTTAAATTCTGTTGTAATTTCTTTTGAAGTTCCTCCTAATTTAAAAAATCAATATACTTTTAAAGCTGGGCAATATCTTACTCTTTCCTCAAATATTAATGGAGAAAAAGTAAAAAGATCTTATTCAATTTGCAGCTCACCTCAAAGTCAGAATCTTCAAGTTGGAGTTAAGGCTATTGAAAATGGTGTTTTTTCAAACTACGTTAATGATGCACTAAGACAAGGAGATTCAATTGAAGTTTCTATTCCAGAAGGAAGGTTTGTCCTTGAAAATAATAATCAGGGTAATTACTGCGCTTTTGTTGCAGGAAGTGGAATCACTCCTTTAATGTCTATTATTCCTGATGTCTTAGAAAACAACGAAAACAGTGTTTTTGTTTTGGGATATGGGAATAAAACCAAGGCCAGTACAATGTTTTCAAGCGCCATTGATGAGTTAAAATCTAAATACTCTAACAGGTTTTTTTGCTACAACACCTACAGCCAAGAAAATAACTTAGAAGCAATGTTTGGTAGAATTGATGCTGGTTTTATAAACTATGTCTTTAAAAAACATCCTTTAATAAACTATGAAAAGGTTCTATTGTGTGGCCCAGAAAACATGATAGAAAACAGCAAAGAGGCTCTTAAAAAATTCAACTACCCAGAAAAGAAGGTTCTTTTTGAATTATTTTACTCAAAACCTGTTACTAAAAGTGGTGAAAACGGGGACGGTTCTACTGCAAAAATAATCTATGACGAAGAGATCTTGGAGCTTGTTGTTCCTAAAAAAATGACTATTCTAGATGCTGCCTTACAAAAAAACATTGACGTTCCTTACTCTTGTCAAGGGGGAGTTTGCTCCTCTTGTATTGCAAAAATCACAACTGGTTCAGCAACGATGGTTCAAAATAATATATTAACAGATTCTGAAATTGATGAAGGCTTGGTTTTAACATGTCAAGCAATTCCTCAAACCAATGAAATCACTGTTGATTATGATGATGTATAATCTTTACAAAACCTTTTTAACTGCCAAAATAACATCGTTTACATCTATTGTTCTCATAACGTTTTCATAGCCTTTTGGTGTTTTGTTTCCATAGGAAGATGTTGGTAGTAATGGATATTTTACTCTGTCTGAAAGAAGCTCGTTTTCAGGTTTGGACAGAAACGGTGCATAACCCGCGAAAGGATGAGTAAGTCCCCATAAAGAAATTACAGGAATATTATAGTTTGCTGCGAGATGACCGTTCGCAGAATCCATAGAAATCATCGCGCTTAAGTTAGAAATAATTTCAAGTTCGCTCTCAAGCGAGTTCAGGTCGTAACATCCAAAAACATTCGGATAGGCCTTAGCCCATACTTTTAAAGTATCTGTTTCGTATTTTCCACTCCCAAATAAAAAAACATAGTAGTCATTCTGCAAAAAACCAACTACCTTTTGCATAAGGTCTAGTGGATATATTTTTCCTGTGTAAGATGCAAAAGGAGCAATTCCTATTTTTTTCTTTCCGGTTTCTAAACCCATAAAAAGAGTTTGTGCAGTGTTTTTAATTATTTTAGGTAATGGAAACTCATGAGTGGTTAGATCAATATTAAATCCTAGCCTACAAAACACCTCGCTGTATCTGTATTGCGTTGGAATTAAAGGCTTAAGCACTTTGTTTGATTTTTTAAAGAGTTTTTTTTTGTCTGATCTTAGCTTGTCTATTTTTTTAATTTTTATAAGTCGAAGCTTAAACAACAGTGAAAGAAAGTGTGTTCGAATTACTGAATGCAAATCGGCAACATGAGTGGGCTTCAAGCTTTTTAGTTCTTTGTAAAGTTTAAAAAGGCCTTTGACTCCTTTATGAGAGTTTTTAAAATCCGCTTCAAAAAAGTTAATGTTTTTAAACTCCGAAAAAAAGGGCTTATAAAATCTGTTTGTAACAATTGTTATTTTTAAATCTGGATATGCCTTAACCAAGCATCTAAGTGAGGGAATAATCATTGCAACATCACCCATTGACGAAAATCGTAATATTAAAAGGTGAGTCATAAAGGATTTACTTTTTAGCCTTATACAATACTGGGTTTAATTCTTCGTCGTTATACATTTTCATTTGCTTATAAATTTTCATGTATTTATTCCCTTTTTCAATGTCTTCAATAAGCTGGTCAATTGCGGTGCTTAAATCAATTTTTTGTTCGTTTAAAACATCTAGTTT
>Ga0209406_1000999_pt1 | contig 21815 bp, 16 predicted proteins | sample COGITO_mtgs_1204_FD_184808 | JGI IMG/M metagenome (GOLD analysis project Ga0209406, IMG submission 184808) | Pelagic marine microbial communities from North Sea - COGITO_mtgs_120426 (SPAdes) (version 2) | ecosystem: Environmental > Aquatic > Marine > Epipelagic ...
TAGGACAGTCAGATTTTTTAAAATTAATGACTACGCAGCTGCAAAATCAGGATCCTTTTGAACCTATGGACAATGGTGACTTTATCGCCCAAATGGCCCAGTTCTCGACCGTCACTGGAATTACTGAGGTGAATGAATCCCTAAGTGGTATTAGTGGAAAGTTTGATCAAGCTCGAATTGCGACAGCCGCAAATCTCTTGGGTCACTCGGTTTTGGTTCCTGGCAATATTTCAAGACCAGACGAGGATGGTGAGCTTCATGGAGTGCTCGATTTACCTCAAGCGTCAAGCATGGCCAAGATCGTGATTACCGATGCAGATACCAACGAAGAATTGAAAGTTATTGAACTGGGTGCTCAGGGCACCGGATTAGTAGGGTTCGCGTGGAAAGATATTCCAGCAGACATTATTGAGATGAAGAAGCGTCTAAAAATTGACGCGACTATTGATTTTGGGAATGGCCCGGAACAACTAAACCCATCGGTCTATGCCCGCGTGCTATCTGCCTCGGTGGGATCTGGAGAAACTGAAAACGTCTTACTTGACGTCGAAGACTTCGGAGAAATGGACGTGGATAAAGCGATTAATTTCAGGTAACCATCTGAATTTTATGAATTTAATTGTATGTATTATGAGTAAATTAATTGTAACTGGTTTTTGGCATGTTTTTTGCAAACAAAAATCGAATGAAAATGTTTTGACGAGGAGTGACTAAATGTCCTTTTTTACTGCACTAACTGGCCTTAAGGGCGCTCAAACTGATATTTCGACAACTTCGAACAATATTGCGAATGTCGGATCAAACGGATTTAAAAAGAGCCGAGCGGAATTTGGAGACATCTTCGGATCAACCCCGCTGCAGTCTCAGACTGTGGGCCAGGGTACGTCTGTGAAGGGCATTAGCCAGCAATTCGGTCAGGGAAATATTACTACATCGTCAAATACTCTTGACATGGCCATCTCAGGACAGGGCTTCTTTGCGATGGAGGCTGGCGGCGTTGCTGCTCAAACAGTATATACGCGCAACGGTTCATTCAACGTGGACGACAGCGGCTTTATTGTAGACAGTAACGGACAGTTTCTCCTGGGCTATCCAGTGGACAGCGACGGTGCAGTAGCTGACAAGACGCTGGCTGGTTCAACTAAGCTAGAATTAAAATCAGAATTTGGTGAGCCCAAGCGCACAGAGAATATTTCGATGGGCGTAAATCTTTCGTCAAGCGATAAGGTCCTGCCTGCAGACAATATTTTCAGTACCACTGACCCAGAAACATATTCGTCAACGTCAGCTGTTACGATTTTTGATAGTGCTGGAAATCCGCAATCGGCAACCGTTTATTATCTAAAAACTCAACAGGCTACTGACTCAGAGCCAAACTTTAAATATGATACAAAAGTTTTTGTTGATGGCGTAGAAATTAAGCCCAACTTAACGCGGGCAGTTGATCCACAAGCGGCTTCTCTTTTTATTGACAAATTTGGACAGCAAACCACAGTACCTCAAGACCCGGCCTATATTTTAGAGGGAAAGGGGTTTCCTCTCTATAAGGCTGATGATCTTGGAATCGCTGAGGTGTCTACCCCTGCAAAACTCACTGGCCTTGGCCTAGAAGCGTTTTTAGGCGAGGGCCGGACAGTAAAGATCACGACTGACCCGCTTGAGTTTAAATCAACCATGGAATATCAGGCATTACAAAATGTGGCGAGCCCGGTCCAAGGTACCTTTTGGGGTAAAGACTTCTTAATCTTAGATTTTGATGAGAGTGGCCCAGTTTCGATTGACATTCCCCCTGGGACTTACAACGGCACTCAACTTGCGGAAGCGGTTGAAGTGGCTGCAAGGAATGCATTTGGTGACGATAAAAAGATCCAACTGACAGATGGTGAGGACAGCTTTTTCTCGCTGGATCTTAAGAAAACATCGGGCGATGGACTGTCGTCTGGACTTGCAACTCCTATCGTAGTGGACTTGCACGCTGACTCTTATGTTATCACTGGTGCTTTAGCCAAGGACGGCATGACCATGGATACCTTCCTGCAACATGCTCAGGTCCAGATAAATTCTTCTATGAACTCATATATCCAGACTGGTGCTGCTGAGGGTGGTGATGCAACCGCCGTAACGGCGCTACAAGTCGATGGGAAGATGTTTAAGAAGACTGTCGGCGAAGCTTTGACCCAATCTACTGTTATAAATGCATCGGCTACGGCTACAACACAATGGGATTCGCTTCCACCTCCAGGCCAAGATATTTTTACGGTCAACCACAAAGAGGGAAGCGCTACGGGTGGCCACGGGGTTGCTGCCACAGACGTTAATAGATTTATAGGCTATTCAAACGCGATTTCTGGTAATTCTGCGCACACTGTTGCTAAACATGGTGAAGTTAACAAACCAACATTAGCTGCTTATGATTATATGAGTGTGGCTGCTCACGCCAATATGGGTGTAGATGCTAATGGATTTCCCTTCATTGAGGTTAAAATCGATGACTCTGGTGCTACTGGATCAAGGGCAATGACTGGCCTTACGGCTACTGACTTACAGTCCCTGAGGTTATTTCAATTCGAAGGTCGAGGCGACTTTACACCTGGTGCAGATGCGACGGACAGAAATGGCACAAAAGTGACCAATCAACTTGGAACGCAAGATATTGCTATTAAATCAATTTCTGCGGGTGTGGCCGCAGGCCATATGAAGATTACACTAGATTTTGATTTGGAAGGTGCGGCTTTCCCTCCCGCTAACATAGCGAATGATAACACTGACAAGGAGAGCAAAATTTCTGTCTTGTTAAGGCCATCAGACAATATTGCCGCTTACTTTGAAAGCAGTGAGGGTCTCGTGGAGGGTGTTAAGTCGGCATCTTATACAGATAAAATTGTTATCCAAGAAACAGGTGCGTCTGCAAAGAGAACACAAGTTCACACTACAACGGTGAACGCTAATTCCTTACTTGTTGTTACACATGAGGGAGGAGCAGCTGGTCTTACTGCTTCCGGAGACAGTTTAGAAGCTTTCGGGTTTAGGCGTGGTGACGCGACCACTAACAGGGGTGTAACAACTCTAAACTGGGTGGATGACCGCGAGCCAACGATAAAAATTGGTTATGATGAGAAAGAGCAACGTTTAACCTTTGATGGTAATAACTCAAAACTTGGTCTTGGGACGGGTATTGGGATGACTTCCTTCACAGCGTACTCTAAAAAATTGGATGCGGGTGAAAGTGATCTGGGCATACCAGCATTTGGTAATAATACGGATATTAGTCTCGCAAGCGACGACAAATTTCTTGGAACCCCATTTGTTAATAATGGACCAGATGTGCGCATTCAGAACAAGCGCTATGGAATGGAAGTATATTTTGATACGGTGAACAATAAGTTTGATATCAAGAGTGGTAAAACTGGCGAAAAACTTGGAGAAAACAGTGCCGTTGGCGTGACGGCGAACCAATCGGCTTCTGATGTGAGTGTTGGCCGGTACAAAATTACAGAAGTTGGCATAAGAGATGCCGTCGATAGCGCTGAATATGGAATTCATAGTATCGGTAATGGAACAAATCAAATCATGGGGTTTCCGATGGCTGGAGAGCTTGGCTACACAAATCCCACGGGACTTGCTTCCAAGCCTGCAGTGGCGACAGGGTTTGAAGCCCTCGTTGATATGACAGCTGCGTTCACGCTTACATCGGTGAATAATGAGAATAGGTTCACGGTTGTGGTTGATGGTGTGAGTGCGTTAATTACGTTACCTGAATCCAATTACTCCGGCACGACTATGGCAACGGCGCTTGAGTCACGTATAAATCAAATGGTGCATCCAACAAGTGGAATGCCAATTGGTGGGGTTGAGGTTGCATATGAGAGCGCGAACAATAACTTTGTGTTTAGTTCGGGAACTGCCACGAGTGCTTCAACATTTAAAATTTCTGGTGACGTGAGATTTGGCCTCACAGATGTTCCACTGGGAATTGGAGAAACGGCGCAGGTCAAGACCCCTAAACAAGCTACGGATGAATTTGGGAGACCACTTTTTGTGTCACCATCTGGTGAAATAACTGCCCGTACTGATGAATTTGCCGATAATATTGTGGAAGATTTCTTCCCGCTTTATTTGGATGATGGCGAACTTACATTTAATCAACTGGGTGAACTAACTAGCCCGATAACAAAGGTAAGTTATAAAGGTCAAACGGGTGGTGATATAACAGTAGATTACTCTGAAGCGACCAATTATGCGCAGCCCTTTTCGGCTCAAAGTGCAAGCCAAGATGGCTTTGCGGCGGGTCGATTGACAAATCTGGAAATTGACAACTACGGCAGTGTGAAAGCTGGCTACTCTAATGGCTCAAATGTGACACTTGGGAAAATCATTATTGCTAATTTCACAAATAATAGTGGTCTAAAGCAGATTGGTAACTCTACATTTTCTGCAACTGCAGCAAGTGGTGCGGCGGAACTCGGTGAGGCAGCTGAGGATGGCTACGGAAGTATCCTGTCTGGCTCGTTAGAGAAATCTAACGTCGATATCACTGAGGAGTTGGTGAACTTGATTACTGCACAGCGTAACTATCAAGCGGCAGCCAAGGCGATGGAAACAACGACGAGTATGACGCAGACTATTATTAACATTAGACTGTAAAATCTAACCTAAGATCAGGAACTTATAACTATGGATAGAATGGTTCAAACCGCACTGAGCTCACTAAAAGGGCTACAGGATCTTAAGTTTGATTTAGCCAACAATCTAGCCAACGTTAATGTTCCTGGCTTTAGGAAAGATTTGCCAAATGAGGGTAATGCAGGTTTTCTGTCTGCCCTGAACCAGGCCACGGCGAGGGTTTTCCCCCTTGAAACGGGAGAACGCATCTTTTCGAACGAAACTGGACAACTTCAAAATACTGGCGTGGAGACAGATGTCGCACTTCTAAATGAAGCATTTCTATTTATTCAACCAGTGGATGGCGAAGTAGCTCTCTCTAAGCGCGGTGACTTTGCTATTGATGGTTTAAATCAATTAGTGAATGGCGCTGGTGATGTTGTCCTATCTGATGGATTGGCGCCAATAGTTTTACCAGCATTTTCAGAACTTAAAGTAAGTGAAAACGGCGAGATCTTAGTACAAGAGCCTGGCTCTGCACCTGGTGATTTTACAACTATAGCATTTTTAGCCACCGCAACTGGTGATCCAAATTTACTGTCGAAAAGTCTAGATGGTAGAATACGTAACCTGGATGGAACGGTTCCAGATCCTGACCAAACTGGCAAGTTTGCGCAGGGCATGCTTGAAGGCTCAAACGTAAATGCCATTGAGGAAATGGTTTTGAATATGGATATGCAGCGACAGTTTGAGATGGCTGTAAAGCTTATCAAGCAAGCTGAAGATATTGATAAAGCTGGTACCAAATTAATGAGTTTGCCAACTTAATTAGCGTTTGGCACAGTCTTTGCATTCTCTTTGTATAACTGATTACAAAGGTTTACAAAATGTCAACTTCCGCAATGCACGTCGCTAAAACTGGACTAAATGCACAGCAATTTAAGATGCAAATTATTGCCAATAATCTGGCAAACGTAAACACGACAGGATTTAAGCGCGATCGCGCAAATTTTGAAACGCTAATGTATCAAGTTGTAAAAAATGCAGGAGCGCAGACCGCCGATGATACGGCACTGACCTCTCCACTAGCAGTAGGTACCGGGGTCAAAATTGTAAGCACTCAAAAACTTTTCACCCAAGGTGGTTTGGTAAGCACAGATAACTCCTTGGATCTTGCCATTGATGGATCTGGATTTTTTCAGGCGCTACTGCCGGATGGCCGGGTAGGATACACCCGTGCGGGGGCATTTTCCAGAAATGCAGAGGGCTTACTGACGACGACCAGTGGATACGTCGTGCAGCCACAAATTCAAATTCCCGAAGATGCAACTAGCGTCAACATCGCGGCAAATGGCGCAGTTAGTGTAACAACACCAGGTAACGATATCGCTCAGGAAGTAGCTCAGATTTCACTTGTTAATTTTAGCAATCCGCGTGGATTAATCCCAATTGGTGAAAATTTTCTAGTTCAATCTTCCGAAAGTGGACAGCCGCAGGAAGGCGTTCCGCTTGACGGTGGGTTTGGTTCAGTTCTGCAGGGATACGTGGAAAGCTCTAATGTAAACGTCGTTCAGCAGCTGGTTGATATGATTGAGACACAACGCGCTTACGAAGTAAGCTCAAAATCAATTACAGCCGTGGATGAAATGATGCGCTACATCTCAAATAATTTGTAGGTTAAAAAATGAATAAATTTATCATTCTTGCGTTATTTGCTTTGGCAAGTTGTGGTCGCTACGCCGCGGATCGCCAAACAGTTAATTTTGCGCCGCTCTATCAGCCAGAAATTGAGCTTGCCAACTCCGACAACAATCCAGGCACAATTTTCAATCCGGCGAGAGGTAATTTATTCTCAATGGAGAGTAGGGCCCAGATGGTTGGAGACATAATTACAGTTCAATTTGCTGAGAGCTTTGCAGCTACAAAATCTCAGAATGCTGCAACTTCTAAAAAATCGGGCACATCAGTCACGCTTCCAAGCATTATAGAGGCTCTAACGGGGGCCACTGCGGCCGACCTTTCGACAAGTCTTGCTGCTGCAAGTGATCAATCCTTTACTGGCAGTGGATCGACGGCCCAGTCTAATTCATTGACGGGCCAAGTTTCAGTTCATGTCGTTAGGGTATACTCTAATGGAAACCTTGAAATTTTAGGCCAGAAGAAACTAACACTAAACAATGGTGACGAGTATATCCGACTGCATGGAATAGTGCGACCTCAGGACATCAGTTCCCAGAATGTGGTGTCGTCCGATCGTATAGCTAATGCAAATATCGAATATATTGGCGCTGGTGATATTGCCTCGTCAGGTCTGAAGGGTTGGTATTCAAAAATTATGGATACTGTTGACCCAACTTAAGGAATTGAGATGAAAAAACTGTCAATACTCCTATCTCTGCTGCTGGGCATCTCCCCTTTTTGGGCGTCCGCAGCTTTTTCAGATCGTATTAAAGACCTAACGTCTCTGGCGGGTGTCAGAAGCAACCAACTTGTTGGATATGGAGTAGTTGTGGGTCTTGCCGGGACCGGTGACGGAAACACTGGCATAACTCTGCAATCCATGCAGTCTCTCGTCGCTCGGTTTGGTATAACTTCAGACACGGCAGGTATGAATGGCGACAATGCGGCTGCGGTAATGATTACTGCTAATCTCCCCGCGTTTACTAAGCCGGGTCAAGCAATTGATGTTACTGTTTCTACCATTGGGGGCTCTGCATCCCTTAAAGGGGGAACCCTCCTAATGTCGCCCCTGCTGGGTGCTGATGGTGAAACATACGCAATAGCTCAAGGTAATGTTGTCGTGGGTGGTTTGGGTGTTGAGGGTGCGGATAATTCGTCAATAACCGTTAATATTCCAACAGTTGGACGCATTCCACGTGGTGCCAGTGTTGAGAAATTAGTACCAACGGCTTTTTTAGATACTGATTATGTGATTTTAAACCTACACCGTGGAGATTTCTCTACCTCCCACAATATTTCTGAAGCTGTAAATGCAGAATTTGGGCCTGATATGGCCGTTGCACTCGATAAAAATAGCATAAGAGTAAGAGCCCCAGCTGATCCGTCTCAGAAAGTCAGCTTTGTGGCTTTACTAGAAAACATAGAAGTGAACCGGGCCGAACCGCCCGCAAAAATTATAATTAATTCAAGATCTGGAACAATTGTCATAAGCGGTAACGTTAAAGTCTCGCCAGCAGCTGTTTCACATGGTTCGTTATCCGTGCAAGTTGCTGAAAATCTAAATGTTGACCAGGCTGACGCCACTGCGATTGGCGATGGTGCAGTCGCTGGCGCCGCTGGGCCGGTGATTACACCGGACACTGAAATTGAGGTAAAAGAGGAGACTGCAAGGGCGTTTTTATTCGACTCTGGAGTGTCTTTGAGTGACTTGGTTGATTCAATCAACGCAGTTGGTGCGACTTCGTCTGACCTCGTTGCAATCTTAGAGGCTTTGAGAGAAGCGGGCGCACTCAATGCTGAATTGATAGTAATTTAGGGCATACGGAACAATGTCAGAAATATCCTCACTTACAACCCATCACTCTTTGAGCACTTCGTTCAAAAAAACTGGTGGAGCACTCAACGGTGCTTCACTGGATAAATCTGGAGACCTTAAGGCTGCTGCGGTTCAATTCGAGGCCATCTTTCTTAAAATGTTTCTAGACCAGGCACGAGACGCTAAACTCAGCGATGACATTCTGGGTTCCTCAGCGAGTGATACATTTCAAGAGATGTTTGATAGCGAATTATCTAAAAGCTCAAGTTCCTCAATGAATTTGGGACTTGCAGACGTAATTGTCCGCCAACTTCAACCCGATGTAGTCAAATAGGAATTTCTGATGGGTGACCTATTTGATATCGGAAAGGCGGGAATTAGTGCCTACAAGAGTGCCCTTGCAACCACTGGACAAAATATTGCCAATGTGGACACGGAGGGCTACAATCGTCGTGAGACTAAAATTGAAGAATTAAGTTCTTCAAGTGCAGACATTCTATCGATATCTAATAGCAGTGGCCTGGGTGTCAGGATGGGAGAAATTACCCGGGCGTTTGATCAATTTCTTGATATTAAATTGCAAAGCTCAACGTCATCTTATTCCTTTGCAAAATCCAAGTCAGAAATTTTTGATCAATTGGAAAGTACTCTAATTCCAAAGAATGCGACTGTCGGAACGCGACTTAGGGAATTCTTTGATGGCCTCTCAAATCTTGCTCAGGATCCGGACAATGCCAATTTAAGGCGCCTTGCGCTCTCGGGTGCCAATGCAGTTTCGACCTCAATATCCGAACTGCACCGCGGCCTGAGTGATCTGAGAACTGTCACGCACGGAACGCTTGAACTCACGGTAGCTGACTTCAACAGTACCTTGAAAAATTTATCTCACGTGCAAAAGGAAATCTTAGGAAATTCAGTTAAGAGTGGTTCCCCTCATGGCTTATTAGACCGAAGAGACACACTTTTGGGGCAACTCAGTGAAATTGCGGATATTTCAGTAGATTATAAGCCAAATGGGAGCATTACTGTTTCATTGGGAAAATTGGGAGCTGTCGGCACTCTTTTAGAGGGCGCCACATTTAGCGAAGTAACAGTTCAATCTGATATGGATGGAGTGAACACATTTGTTAAAGATAATTTTGGAGTGAGTTCCAGTGTTCATTTCTCATCAGGCCAAATGGCAGGGCTCATTTCTGCCGATATTTCTACTGGTGAGACGATCGCAGGCCTTAATCAATTAGCCCAGAAATTTGTTACTGAAATGAACTCGATACACCACATGGGCCTCGATAAAGACGGTGAAAGAGGCGGAAAGTTTTTTGGGTTAGAAACAGCCTCAATAATTAAATCTGCTAAAAACTTAGGGACAGCTTCGATGCGAATTGAGGGGTATGCCAATGAGTTATCTGGATCAACTTTAAATGTAGCGTTCGACGGTGACAGCGAGACATGGAAATTATCTACTGAGCCTCAAGATATATCTTCTCAATTTGAGTCAAACTTAGAATTAATGGGTCTGTCTCTCATGATTGAGGGCACGCCACAAAATGGAGATAGTTTCTCCGTCGAAATATCGGATGCCTCTGCCGCTGATATGAGAGTATTAATTACAGATGAAAGAAAATTGGCTTCAGCTGGCCTTCATATTGTTGAAGCAGATACCGCAAATATTGGAAATGCTGAGCTTGACCTGAGCTATTTCACAGCTGGTAATGATAGCAATATTACAGACCTTACTAAGTTATTTTCACAAGAAAGAAACGCGGCGAACCCAATTGCCTTCACTTCGGCTGGTGTGCTGGGAGTTATTGAAAATGTTGAGGGGCTTGAAGATTTCTCCATGTTGGCCGAGCAATCGAGATTAACTTTTTTTTCAACGATCAGTGACCTCTCAGCCTCAGATAATCTAACTTTAACTTTGGGTGGAGCAAATTTTCAGTTTGGTCTTTCAACTGTCTTTAGTGATCTCGGCAATTTGAGCGAATTAGCTGGAATTTTAAATGGAGGTGATTTGCGCTCTACTGGTTCTGAGAAGTCATTTAATGATTTGGGCCTTCAGGCAATAGCGTCTGGTTCAAGCCTTTTTATTAGCTCTGCCCACCAACCTGGTGGCGTTTATAGTGAGCTTCAATCTGGATCACTGGCCGCAACAGCGGGTGTTTTGAGTGTTGCTGACACTGGGGACGCCAGCCTAAATGTTTTTACACGTGAAGGGATTCAAATTTCAGGTAAAACTCTTAGTGAGGCAGATGCTAGAGAATTAATTACAGTAGAAAATGGGTTTTCTGCTGACGCAGTTTATCGCTCAAATCATATTCCTACCTCCACCAGTGAAGATTTTGCTGGCACATCAGTAGATCGAAGGACAACAGATGGACTAGAGTATGTTGCGATATCGGCCGCGGGCTTGGATGATGGTAACAATAATAATGTAGCCATTCTTGCAGCTGGGGCATTCCCCACAACTCGGACTTCTTTAACCGCACCCATAACTGTTCAAACGCAAAGTGGACGCAGCGCGACCGTTACAATTCCAAACAGCATGATGGCGGGACAAATTGCGGAGCAGCTGTCGAAGGAATTGGATGCACTTGGAATGAGTGCTGTTGCGACAAATAAAGTGGAGTTGTCCAATATTCCCAATGGCTTGATTGCTTTTAATTTAATTGGTAAAAATCTAGAGGCCAAAGCGATTAGCGTCACTGTTGCCAACTTATCGCCCACAAATTTAGTAAATGAAATTAACAAATTTACGAATGACACTGGTATCACAGCATATATGACCACGGGGTCTGGGATTGTCTTAGATCAAGCGGACGCAGCTGATATAACATTAAAAAATATGAGCCTTGCTGGTGGTGCGACAATATCAGTTAACCAACTTGACCAATTTGGTGAGAGATTACTGACGACCTCCAAAACTCTCAGCAATACTGAGCATTTAATTGTTGGTGGCAACGTTCAATTCAAAAGTACTGAGGACTTTTCGGTGGCTTGTAATGGCGCAACCGGCAATAGCATAAACTCAAAGTTTGAGATGGGTTTTGCAAATAAAACTTTCGATCTGGAGAAGAATACTACTGACTTGAGTTTTTATACAAATTTTGAGCTAGACGCTAATGCCTCAAATTCGACCAGTGTGCACGCTGTAGCCTCAAATTCTAGCTACAGCCTGACTTTATCAGATGGTACAAGTTCACTTGTCGGTACAGTAAAGCCACAAATATCGACTGACTTTACTTCTGCTGCCGTGAGTGCCTCAATAGTGAAGGATTTGCGTGGTCAGGCAACGTCGACAGTTTTTTACGGTGATGCATTTACTCTAGCGAGTGGTTTCCCCAGCGAGGGCGCGACTATTGGGTTCACAATTGGTGATCAGAAATATGTTGCGACCCTTGATATTGCTCATGACATAAAAGTCGAAGGTGCCAATGTAAAAGTGGGAACCGAGACCCTCACCGGAGTGGCGGCTCTAGCTAAGCTCGTGAGTGGCTCAACGTTCTCGGTGACAGGTCCAGAAAGTGGTCGTATCTCTTTGAACTTTGAAGCGGCAACAGCTGGTGGCCAGCCTGGCATTCGTTTGAGTGCGGTGGCAAATGATGGCGTCATCAGTGGCCATGGGATAACTTTTGCATCTTCCAACTTAGGTCAAGTCAAGACCGATTTCCATATTTCAAATACCTCCCAGACTGAAATTTACTCTAAATATTTTTCTCAGGCGAATGCTACAAATGCCAATATTGGCAGCGTTTTAATTGGGTCGACAGAATATGTAATTGATTTCAATACTACTACAAATGCTGTGGCATCGACCCCAGCTTTGCCCGCCTTTTTAACGGTGGCGACGGTTGCTAATCCTGCTGATAACACACAATATCGGATAAAAGTTACGGCAACTGATCAGTCTCCAAGCAAGGATATTCGTATTAAGGCAAGCGCGTCTTCCGCAAGTTTTGGAGTTGCCACAAGTTCTGCCCAAGTCTCTGTCACCACTGATGGATTGCAACTGGTTAATATTGGCAACAACAAAGTTAAAACTGACGTTACAATTAATTCCCTGGCAAGCGAAGTACTATCAATAAGTGGCGCAAGAGGTGAGGATTTAATATTTACTTCAGCCGGTACGCGCCAACCCATAATTCTCGGAAAAGCCATTGACGATAAACTGGATACCCCTCGAGATTATTCTGTTAAAATAAATAGCGAAGACCCAAGCAAGATGGATTTCTATGATTACGCTTCTGGTGATATTGTTGGCACACGCAGTATAGCTGGCGATAATAGCGCTACGTTTCAGGGCTTGGCGATAGACCTTAAAGGCCAGGCTCAGGCAGGTGATACTTTTAGGGTGCTCGTATCCAAATCGAATGCTGGTGACGCAAATAACCTAAAGAATATGCTAGCAGCGTCGTTAAATAATGAGAGTACTGGGGTCGGCGGTTACTCAGAGATTTTTGGTGATCTTGTGTCAAAGACAGGGATGCAGATTAAAGAGAATGATCAAACGCTGCAGACAGCTGAAGTTTTATTTCAAGATGCTCAGGAAAGAAAAAGTGAATTTTCTGGAGTTGATCTTGACACTGAAGCTGCACGCCTGATGGAGCAGCAGCAAGCCTATCAAGCCTTAGCGAGAGTGCTAACGACTGCTCGTGAGTTATTAGATACGTTGTTGAGATCAATGTGAGGAGAGATTAGTAATGGTTATTAGTACATCTAACATTTATCAGCGCAATATTGACAATTTCTCGCGTCAATCAGCCGAAATAAACAACATACAGGCTCAGGCAAGTACGGGAAAAAAAGACCTGTTTTTAGCAGAGAATTTAACTGATATAGTTAATTTAAATGCTGCTGAAGATCATAAAGCTCAAACAATGCAGTTTAATAAAAACGCCACCATTGTTTCATCCCGAATGAATGAAATTGATAGTGTCTTTGATCAACTGCACAACGTGGCTTCTCGATTGCTTGAGCTGACAGCTCAGACGGGTAGTCCATTTGTGTCGGATGAAAATCGCAAATTATTTGCGATTGAGGCGACTGCTATGAAAGGAGAGCTTTTTCAACTTGCAAATCAAGTGGACAGTAAAGGAGGCTCTATATTCAGCGGACTGTCCGGTGGAAGGGCTCCTTTTGAATTGGATAATCACGGTTCGATAACTTATGTTGGTTCGGGGGCAAATAAGTCACTGCAAGTGTCCCACGATAGTCATTTGAGGCAAAACTTTGCTGGTGATGACGTATTTTTAAATTTAGGGACTGACAATAATAAATTCTCAGTTTTTGACGCCGTCGATGATTTTGTTGATAGTATGAACTTCCCCTTAGGTGCTGAGGTTTCTGGGAACTTGTTTTCTGATGGTAATTCTATTGAATTGGCTTTTCCAGCAGCTGGAAATGCTACAAAATTTAAATTTGATTTTCTATCTGGTGGCAGTTCTTACACGATTGATACTTCTGTTTATGGAAACGACTTTACGGCACTCGCAACTGCAATTAATGCCCACACTGCCGGTAGTGGGGTTACTGCTTCGAGCGATGGAACAAACAAGATTACACTCACCAGTACAGCTGCTGATGTAAAAATTGAGAACTATTCGACCGATTTAGGTCCAAATATTTCAAAAGCTATTGGTGTTAGGAAAACAATTGGCCTTGCAAGAAACGATGATTTCGTTGTTCCCCATAAACTTAAAAACTCGGAGTTAGGTGACCAATTTACTAAAGTTTTAGAACAGTTTAATAAACATCAGCAAGATCTGAGTGTGACGGCAAAGACGGCAGATAATTACGTTGATAGTACGCAAGAAACAATAGTCGCGCTCACAGAAGATATTTCTGATATTGAGGATGCCGACATGGCGGCGCTTCTAACTAAACTTCAGCAATTATTAACCTCAAAAGAAGCGGCCCAAGCAACATTTACACGTATAACTAGTCAAAATCTCTTTGATTTTTTAGGCTAATAATAAAAACGCTAATATTTAAATTTCTTAAGTGACGTGGCATGCTTATTGCAAAATCCTTTTCGACTTATATGAGGATTTTTAAATGTTTTCTGTAATTAAAACTGGTATGGAGACGGCTCTCCATGAGTTGAAAGTGATTTCAAACAATATTGCGAACGCAAATTCAACAGCCTATAAAAAAAGCTCAGTTTCTTTTTCTGAATTATTTAATGGAAGAACTGCCGACGCTGTAGAAGCTTCACTAGTTGGAAAAGGTTCTAATGTTGAAGAAACGCGCCGCAGTGATGGACAGGGCTCGCTTTTAGCAAAGGGCGGTGCTCTTGATCTTGCACTAGTTGGAAACGGTTATTTTGTAACTAAGAAGACTGATGATCCAGGTTTTGGAGCAACCCGGAATGGTGCCATTTCACTGGATGCTGATGGTTTTTTAAAAACGTCTAGTGGCGCATTCCTAATGGGTGCTGTGGCGGTTGAAGATAAGTTTGTAGATACACCTGTAGCTAACGTTGATGTATTCCAATCAATCAGAATTCCCTTTGATGCTTACGATTCGCCACTTTCAAATTTATCTGTGGAAGAGAATGGCAACATTCTGGCTACGTTTGGTAACGAACAAGTAGCTCTAGCAACGATAGGTCTTGTGTCATTTAGCAATCCTAATGGATTAAAGCAAAAGGGTGATGGAACCTTTGGAGTAACAGAAAAATCAGGTACAATATCGGTAGGAAACCCTGGATCAATGGGTTTTGCCAGTATAAAATCTGGTCATATTGAGGGTTCAAACGTTGATGTGACTGATGAGATGACAAATATGATCAAAGCACAGCAGCAATTTAATGGTGCAGCCCGTATGATGCAGGCTAATTCAGATATGATTGAAAAATTAACCAGATGATAATCGTTGTGATTTTGCCAAAATGTTTTATTAGGTGTCTATCTTAACATAATTACTGAATTAAAAACCCGATTGGATTTTCAGGAGGCGTCAAACTTGGCTAAATGTGATAGATGCTCGATTAAAATGGGTTTTTCTGAAAGCCAAGTGGCGCAGAGTTATAACGGTCTTTGCATTACCTGCTACGTGAAGGAACGCGTTGAAAGTAAGATACTGACTGGAAAAGAACCCACCATACCATCGACGCAAAAATCAATTGAGACTGTTTTTAATAAATTTGAAGATATTCTGGTTACCACTGAAGCTAGCACAAATCTGACAGTTAAAAGTCGTATTGGAATAGTTTCAGCTGAATTTTATTTCTCAAATCAGAGATCTTCGTGGATTTCCAGTTTGTTTAACAAAATTCGTCGGCAAAGGCCGAAGAGGCCGGACGCACTGAGCCAATCTCTGGAACTCGCTATCTTGGAATTAAAGTCTAAAGCTATCCAGCAAGAAGCTAATTGTGTTTTAGGACTTAGCATTGATTTAGTTCCCTTAGGAATGCGTAGAAATGACGACATCTTGGTTTCTGTCATTGGCACAGCGGTCAAAATAAAAGGGTAAACTCTACTGTTTTGGTCTTGATCGACTTAATTTTCAAATGTCTGAAATATACTTATCGCTGTGGAGTTATCGGGAAATTGGGTTAGGCAGATTTATCATTTCGTTCCAGCTCTAGTTGATTAATAAGTTCTTCGGCGCGTCTCTTAGACATACCAAATCTCTTTCTTAATGACTCCAGCGCATCTTTTTCATTTTGATCTAACACTCCATCGAGCAGGGCCTGGCGCACCTGATCCTCAAAAATGATTTTTCGCCGCTCCATTTGTGAGTTAAATGATGAAGCGACAATACCGGTAATTAATGCAACCACCACGACACCAAATACAGCGGATAGCATTGCAATGAATTGTCCAATTCCTGTTACAGGGGTAATGTCTCCATACCCAACTGTCGTAAGTGTAATCAGAGCCCAATACATAGAGCCTGGGATAGATTGGAAACCGGTTGGGTGAACTTTGTGCTCGGCAAAATATATCAGGGATGATGAAACTATTAAAACCACTATGAACAAATAACTCGCAGCGTAAAAGGATTTGCGTTCTTCAAAAATGGCCTCAAAAAGATCCTTAAAGGCCGAGTTATAATATGAAAGTTTTAGAATTCTAAGCAGCCGTAAGGTGCGTAGAATTCGTAGATCTAAATATGGAAATATGGACTGCAAATAAAATGGTAATATCGAAATTAAATCCACAAGCCCATTAAAACTCAATATATAACTAATTCTGTATTTAAGCTTGTCTAACCACGTCTGGTTGGTTGTGTCTTGGCTTGGTGCTGACCATAACCGACCGAAATACTCTATCGTGAAAATAATTACGCTCACTATTTCTAGTGTTCGAAAAAAGTTTTGGTAATTTTCATAAAGGGCAGGCACGGATTCTAAAGTCACAGAAATCACATTAACAACCACTAAAGCTGTAAAAAATAGATCAGAGTTTCGGCTTGTTTTATCACCATAGACAGCAGGTTCTAGGATCTCATATAATCGCTTTTGCAGACGATGATAGTTTCCTGACATTCAAAACTTCCTAAATTATTATCCGGATGAATATACTGACAAAAGCTTTAGGTTTTCAAGATTGTATTTTAAAAGGCAAAAATTCCAATTTTAAAGGATTGGTTTCGACAAGTTAAACATGTTTCATTTCCGCTTTTGAATTTAGGGTAATTAGAATTTTAACTTGCCAAGTCTCCTTAACTCGGCGATATTGATGCAGGAAATCAGCTCAAGGTGCATTCTAAGACTTGCACACTTGGCATAACTTAGAGGCTATCATGAAGAAAATTTCTGCATTATTATTGCTCAGCGCGATCGCTCTTTCGGGTTGCAGTGCTCCAGGTACAACAAGTGGCACAGTCGCTTCTGAGCCAGTGTCTGCTGGCAAACTTTAAGCAGCCCAACAATTAATATAAAAAAGCTACCTAGATTTGAAGAACCTAGGTAGCTTTTTTTATGGAAAAACTTTTTGATCACAAGACTTTCTATTTTAGAGATCATATCTGCTCGAAAAAAACCTAGAGAAGGTTTTTGCAACCAGTTTACATAAAATTGTGTAGAACCTCTCAAATCAATCTTTAAGATAATCTGAGTTTTTAACAAAAACATTTATTTTAAAAACTAAATATATTTGATACACAATTTTTGAACGAAATAAAAAAGTGTGACTCATGAAACAAATTCCAAAGAAAAATACTGATGACGCACTTGTCCAAGAGTTCCTGAAAAATGGTGGTAAGATCAGCGTTGGCAAGACTAAACCTCTTCCAAGTGAGCTAGGCCTTAGTAATAATGCTTGGAACAACAAATTGAGCAGAGAAGAAAAACAGGCCCGTGATAAAAAATAGTTGAAAACTACCTAAGGGGTCGTTTTTTGTCATTTATAGCTGATGGAGTTTTGATTTTTATCTTAGCTTGATCCGTCCCTATTTATTTTGACGTTAAGTTTGAATCGGTTAGTGCTTCGCAAAAGTTATCAAAATTATCAGGGTAGATTCGTATGGCTAACAATGACCATGAACCGCGACACTTAGAAACTTTAGACAGAGATCTTGGTCGTCTGTCTGGCGTAAACCACGCAACGTCTTATTTCGGGCATCCCTTAACGAACATTGGGATTTCCCTTATATTTATTGTTCTTGCTGGTTTGGTCGCCATGGTTTTATTTGAGAATACTGCAAATATCTTTATAGTCGTTATTGCCGCAGGCTTAGGAGCCTACATGGCCCTAAATATTGGTGCGAATGATGTGGCCAATAATATGGGACCCGCTGTGGGCGCCAATGCTCTCAGTATGGGCGGGGCAATCGCCATCGCTGCCATATTCGAGAGTGCAGGCGCGTTGCTTGCGGGTGGAGACGTTGTGTCCACTGTAGCCAAAGGCATAATCGCTCCAGAGAATATGCGTACGACTGCTATTTTTATCTTCGCGATGCTTTCAGCGCTTTTATCTGCAGCGCTTTGGGTCAACCTTGCAACGTGGGTAGGTGCACCAGTTTCAACTACGCACTCGGTTGTTGGTGGAGTTATGGGAGCTGGTATTGCCGCCGCGGGATTTGCCGCAGTCAATTGGCCTACGATGTATAAGATAGCGGCAAGTTGGGTGATCTCTCCCGTATTGGGTGGAGCTATCGCAGCTTTGTTTTTATGGTTAATTAAATCACGAATTATTTATCAATCTGATAAAATTTCAGCAGCTAAAAAGTGGGTTCCCTTTTTAGTAGGAATTATGGGGGGTGCTTTTGCGGCATATCTCGCACTAAAGGGTATAAAGAAAATAATCAAAATAGAGTTTTCTACTGCTCTGATGATTGGTTTGGCTATCGGTGTTGTGATTTGGCTCGTGATGATCCCAGTAATAAAAAAACAAGCAGAAGGTTTAGAAAACCGCAATAGGTCATTGAAAATACTATTTGGTATACCATTGGTGGTTTCAGCTGCTCTTTTAAGTTTTGCGCATGGTGCTAATGACGTTGCAAATGCTGTAGGGCCGCTTGCGGCAATTGTTCAGGCGTCTTCCTCTGGGAGTTTTGTCAGCGCTGTCTCGATACCACTTTGGGTGATGGCAATTGGCGCGCTTGGGATATCGTTTGGTCTTTTTCTTTTTGGGCCTAAGCTGATTAGAATGGTTGGCGGGCAGATAACCAAGTTAAACCCAATGCGAGCCTACTGCGTAGCGCTTTCAGCGGCCATTACCGTAATCATGGCAAGTTGGTTAGGATTGCCGGTTAGCTCCACGCACATTGCTGTGGGCGGTGTCTTTGGTGTTGGGTTTTTTAGAGAGTGGGACGCTCAACGCCGTATGCGATTGGCTCAGGTCAAGATTCCTAGCAATAAAAATATACGCGTAGAAGAGCGCAAAAGAAGAAAATTAGTTCGCCGAAGTCACTTTCTTACAATTATTGCAGCATGGGTTATAACGGTGCCTGCAGCTGCCTGTCTGTCTTCAATAATTTTTTACTCCATTAATTATTTCTTTGCGGGCTCTATTTAAATCATTTTATGTTAAAATTTAGTTTGACGAATAATTTGATTGCTTAGCATAGTGCTGTAAGATCAGTTTTTAAGTTAAACTTGGAAGGTAACCTTATGAGTTGTTTGTTCGTACAAATCCGTTGCAAGCCTGGCACCACTTATGATGTTGCGGCACAGATAGCACTTCGTGAAATCCATTCTGAGCTTTATTCAATTAGTGGTGACTATGATTTGCTTATGAAGCTTTATGTGCCGGACGGAGATGATATTGGACTTTTCATGAATGATAATGTTCTCACCATCGATGGCATAGAGCGGACCCACACCACTCAGACTTTTAAAGCTTTTTAAATAATCAACAACTTCGATAACTCCGCCAGAATACCTGGGCACATTATGTTAGTGTTATTTAATTTTCTTGTTACTCAGATTTATCGGAGCGCCCGGTTGGCCATGCATGTATTTTTCCCTTATCTTACCTGATCTATATGAACTGCATTACTTTTTACGAGACTACTTAAAATAATGTAATTCCATATCTCTTTTAAATAAAAATTTATATTTTCTATTCCATAATCAATATTTCTTGGAAGTGTTTATACCTGTTTAATTACATATATTTTCTGATTATTTTTAGTAATTTACCTTATTTTTCATTTAAATAATGGGAAAATTGCAACACTAAAAAGTGGTCTAAATCCACAAATAGTCCATATAATTCAACAAAATACCTCATTTTGTTGGTCTGTCCACATTTAGTTATTGAGGCGCTTTAGTGAACTAAAAGCTTGACGTGCGGCAAAATTACACAGAATAACTTGCGCACTGAAGTCAATTAACGAACTACAGCATCAAAATGAGGAAAGAACTTATGTTAGCAAATGCAAAAAAAATGGTTGGTAGCCTGACCGAAGTCGTAATCGCCCTCTTGGCTCTTGCCATTGTCGCGTCACTTTTAGTGGGCCCCAATAATATGGCCTTTCTTGGCGACGTAGTTGGTAATATCACAAATCTGGTATCAAAATTAGGTGGTGCAGGTCTTGCAGGCTTGATTTCTCTAGGTGTGGTACTGGCACTCTTCCAACAAAAGTAAACATTTAAAATTTTTCCTCCAACAAGGTAGGATGTTAGTATGTCTAAGATGGACAAATTGTTTACCCAAATAAGGTCATTGCTTCTTAGAGGCGCTGAGGGTTTGGGTCTGTTACTTGCTGTCCTTGTACTAACTTATTTATTGTTGGGGGAAGATTCGGGAGATTACGTGATTAGCGTGGTAACAAACATCTCGTTGTTTGTGTCTGCCGTAACACCTCAAGCCATCGTTGGAGTGGCGATTGTGGTTGGAGTTTTAGCCTATCTGCGCGGCAAATAATGTTAGTTTGCTACAAAAGAGATTTGACGTAAAATCAAGGCTCAGCAATTAAATTCAAGCTGATAGGAATAAGGCAAGTACTTTGTAAGTGCAAAAAAGCGCCTGTTCGTCTCAGAGTCGAATGAATTTTACAGTTTTAAATTACAGTTTGAATTGAAAAAACTTGCATTATTTACTGACAAAAATATTTAAAATTACTCGGTAAAACTTCTGATAGCATGGGTAAGAATATTTCTTGAGGATGTTTGATAGACATCCACAAGCTTGGCCCTTCTTAAATCACCGTCAAAAAATACAATTTTTGTAAAGCTGTAAAGTTGATGCACTATAAATCATAAATAGTATCTCTTTTTATTTTTTTAGCAAAATATTACATATATTACGATGAAAAACTATGCATACTGAAATTTATAGAATCGAAGCAACCTAAAGTGGTAGCAATGACCGAGTTAATAAACTTTCAAACCAACCCTGGCATGTACCGCCACTGGCGCGTTGAGTACAACGGAGCTATCGCACGACTCATAATGGATGTCGACGAGAGTGCAGGGCTTTTTGAAGGCTATGAGCTTAAACTTAATTCCTACGACTTGGGTGTTGATATTGAATTAGCGGATGCTGTGCAGCGGATGCGTTTTGAGCATCCAGAAATAAAAGTTGTCGTAATGCAGTCAGGTAAAGACCGTGTCTTTTGTGCTGGAGCAAATATTCGAATGTTGGGTGGGGCGGACCATGCTCATAAGGTAAATTTCTGTAAATTCACTAATGAAACGCGGAATACTTTTGAAGCTGCAGAGGAAGACAGTGGTCAGAAATATATAGCAGCGATCAAAGGGGCATGTGCTGGCGGTGGATACGAGTTAGCTCTGGCATGCAATCATATCATGCTTACTGATGACAGTACTTCTTCGGTGGCTCTGCCCGAAGTACCACTCCTCGCTGTGCTCCCTGGGACTGGTGGTTTGACGCGGGTAACTGACAAACGAAGGTTGCGTCGGGATAGGGCGGACGTCTTTTGTTCCACAGAAGAGGGAATTAAAGGTAAACGAGCACAAGAGTGGGGCTTGGTTGATGAAGTTATTGCCAATTCAACGTTTGAAGAAACAGTCACGAGTAGGGCCCGCGAATTTGCAAGTTCGTCAAAAAAAACACATGTTAAGCAAGGAATTAAACTCGGCCCACTAACCAAATCAATCGCTGATGATGGTTCGCTAAGCTATTCAACTGTCCAAGTCATTTTAAATAGAACTGCACGAACTGCCACAATAACTCTCACAGGTCCTGATAAAGCTGCGCCATTAGATATTGCGAACTTTGAGGCACAGGGTGACCAAGCCTATCTACTGCGCATGGCCCGTGAGCTAGATGATGCAATTTTACATCTGAGATTAAATGAAACTGAG
>Ga0209406_1001001_pt1 | contig 21794 bp, 13 predicted proteins | sample COGITO_mtgs_1204_FD_184808 | JGI IMG/M metagenome (GOLD analysis project Ga0209406, IMG submission 184808) | Pelagic marine microbial communities from North Sea - COGITO_mtgs_120426 (SPAdes) (version 2) | ecosystem: Environmental > Aquatic > Marine > Epipelagic ...
TTGACTTTTTTAATAAAAATTTCATCTCTAAATAACATTTTTATCCAGTGACTGTTTTCTTTCATGTGCCAACCCGAAGAAAGCCAGTTCTCGTTTATGTTAATATTTCCAAATGCTACATCAAAATCCCATATTGGTCCCATTTTTAACTTTTCTCCAGGTATTAATGTCATGTACGTACTAGACCAAAAAGCTGCATCATTGTTCTTTGAAATTTCATTTATTAAATAAAAATCTACGAAACTATCAATATCTATTAAATCTCTCAATCTTTCACCATCATAATTTTGTGCATATAGAATAGTTTCAACTTCTAAAATATGACCTTTAATAAAAGTAAATTGCTCTGAATTTAAAATTAAATCTGGTGATTTAATGTTAAAATAAATATTTCTTGGTGTATTAAAATATATGTCATCAGATTTCATTTTATCGAGCTGGTCAACCTCAAGTAAATATCCATTTTTTCCTATATTAACTCTATGATTATCTTCTTCAACTTTCTCAGATATTTGATAAGTACCAATATATTCATCATTTAAAAAAACTTCAGCAAACTGACTTCTTGCAGTCCAGTCTAAATTACTAATATATCCTAATTCAAAAGCAAGTCTAGTTCTTGCCATTGTTTTATCAATAAAGTTTGCTAAAAAAATCCATTTTTTATCAGAGGGCATATCAAAAAAAGAAGTTTTTTCATTAAATTTTAATTGATACGGTTTCTTTGGCTGCTGCCATGTAAAATGTCCCCTTCCTCTAATTTTAATATCTTTTTTGTAATAGGGGTTTTTATAATTTCTTCCAATAAAAGTCAATTGACCCTCAAGGTAATCTTCCTTACTTGTAATATCAGATTCACTTTCTGTGTCAATTAATACAACTGGAAGTTTAGTGAAACTTTCAAGCATAACAGTATAATTTTTAGTGTTACCGTTTAGAGCCTCAACTTTGTAATCTAAGTTTAAATTAAAATTATTAACACTAGAGTTAGAAATTTGAATTATATCATTGACTTCGACAGATTTACCATTATGCTGAAATGTTGCAATAATTTTTTCAGCATTAAAAAAGTATGGGATGTATTTATAAATAGTGTCATTATTGATTTCAAAAATTAAATCTTCAACTAAATTTGGATTATTTTCTTTTAATAATGAAAATTCAATTATTTCATTTGATTTAGTATCAATAAATACTGCTGTAATATTTTTTGGATTATCTATTGTTATTTGCTTTGGATTTTCTGATCCTGTAACATCTCCTGTCCATTCTACAAACAACCATTCTCCCTCAGGAACAGCTGTTAGTTCTACTATAGTACCACTATTATAATCAGTAGCTGCTCCTGCTTTAATTACTTTTTCTGTTACACTTCCCTCACCTTCTACATTAATCGTAAGGGCATATTTCTTTTTTACAAAGTTTGCTACTAATGCTTTATCACTATCCATAGTCACAGTAGTACTTGGTGAAGAACCACTTGCTGATCCTGACCAACTTTGAAAAACATATTCTGCTGACGGAGTAGCTGTAACTGTTGCTACATCACCAGAATCATACTGCTGAGAAGATTGAGAAACAGAACCTCCCTCAGCTGGATTAGCAGTTGCAGTCAAAGTGTAAATCACAGGATCCTTACTACACGCGATAAGAACCACTATAAACAAAAAAGAGAATAGTTTTTTCATAATAACTAAAGTTAAAAAATTATAATTATACCTTTTATTGTCCCCCTAAACGAAAAAACCCTCGTAAATCATTGATTTACAAGGGTTAAGAGCGGTCTGGACGGGACTCGAACCCGCGACCCCCTGCGTGACAGGCAGGTATTCTAACCAGCTGAACTACCAGACCTTAGAATAACGAGTGCAAATATACACTCCATTTTTAATTTCACAAATAAATAAGAGACAGGTTTAGACCTAAAGTAATTCGTCTAAACTTTCTGTATAAATATTTTTTGGAGATACACCAACCTGTCTTTTAACTAATTCTCCTTTATTGAAAACCAAAACTGTTGGAATATTTCTAACTCCAAACTTAGCAGCAAATTCTTGGTTAGAATCTACATCTAATTTGCCAACAACTGCTTTGCCATCATAATCCTTGCTAATTTCTTCAACTATTGGACCTAACATTCTACAAGGACCACACCACTCAGCCCAAAAATCAACTAGTACAGGTTTTGTAGATTTTAACACCAATTCATCGAAATTTGCATCTGTAATTTCTAATGCCATAATTTTATTTTTTTTTATTATTGGTTTACAAAAATACCTAATTATTATTAAAAAATTAATTTAAATATTAGATTGGTTTGTTTAAATTTTGTTATTGAAAATAGTTTTTAAATTCAAAGTATCCTTCATCATTTTTTGCATGATTATCAAATCCTCAAACAAAGCTTTGGCTTTTGGCTTATAATCCTTTTTTTCAGCAAGATTTGTTGTTTCAAATGGATCATCATTTAAGTTGTATAGCTCTACTCTTTTTATTTTTGGAAATAACATTAGTTTATAACCATCTTTTCTAATCATTCTTTGAAAATCTACATAGTTTGCTTGACAACAACCAAAAGTTCCATAAATACCATCGTGAATCTTTTTATTTTCTCGATCAACAATAAGTTTATAAAAACTTTTAAAATCAACGCCTTCAGGAACAGAAATTTTTGCCAAGTCTAGTGTTGTAGGAACAATATCTTGAAGATAAACATCCTCGTTAAATCTTAATCCTTTTTTGATTTTTGGACCAGAAATAATCATGGGAACTCTGATACTGTGATCATATAAACTCTGTTTACCAATCAGCCCATGTTGACCGACTGCCAAACCGTGATCAGAGGTAAAAATAATATAGGTATTGTCTAACATATTTTGACCTTCTAAATGGGATATTATCTTACCTACTTGCTCATCTAAGTGCGTAATTACAGCAAAATATTCTTGAATATGTTTTTTTACTGCATACTCAGACCTAGGGTATGGAGCTAGTGCTTCATCTCTTAGACCAGGTCCATTACCAATATCTTTCCAATAAGGATGTATTGGAGAGTAATTAACAGGAACGTTAATTTCATCAATTGGATACATATCTAAAAATCTCTTGGGTGCTTGTCTTGGATCATGTGGCGCATTAAAAGCCAAGTACATGAAATAGGGATTGTCAAACTTCTTTGAATCGTCAATAAAATCAATAGCATCATCAGCTATAACCTCACTCCAATGTTTACCACCCTTCCAAAAACCTCCAAATATTGAATCAGAAGGACTCCATGAATTATCATTTTCATCAATTGGTCTTCCATAACCAGGTGGCATAAAATCTGGCAATTCGTTTAAATCACCCGAATTTTTTTTCCAAACATTAAATTGCTTAAAGAACTCAACTCGGTTATCATCAGGCATCCCTGGCCTTTCGTTGGCTACAACATCAAAAAGTTTTTTTACAGGAAGATTTACATGCCACTTACCAGACATGTAAGTTCTATATCCATCCTTTTTAAATAATCTTGGCCAAGTGTTTGAAATTACACTTTCTTGTTCTTCAATTGGCCTTGATACTTCGTCTTTAGCCCTCCATACCGATTTTCCAGAAATAATCATTGCCCTAGATGCAACGCAAACCGCTCCATGCCAGCCACCCATATTATAAGCATTAGATAACACAGCTCCACTTTTTGCCAACTTATCTAAATTTGGAGTTATTACCTGATTATTACCTATTATGCCAACTGTATCAAATCTTTGATCGTCAGTATAAATAAAAATAAAATTCGGAGATTTTTGTTCTTTATTACATGATAAAGTACAAAAGGCAATAAATATTAATATTTTTAAAATTCTCATAACTTAAATTTTAATTTATTTTAAAATGTATGTTATTTTTTTCAATTAATGAAATTAACTCTTTACTTATAGAAACTTTATAATTTTCACTCGGCATAGTCAATTTTATTTTTTCATTATTTTCAAAAAACGAAATATCAAGTTTTTTCTTTCCCTTATGTTTTTTAAAAATATTTTTTAATTGATCTACTTTTAAATCATCGAAATCATTGATGTCAAATTGTAAAGTTAATTTTTCAGCATTTTTTGAAAGTGTATCTTGCAGTTGCTGAAATGATAGAAAATTAATTCTAGGGTCGCCTGTTTTGCCAGTTTCTCTATCTCTCCAACCTTCCTTGATAATTATTCTCATATAAATAAAATTATTTTCGAACAAAAAGTGTTTATATTTCAAATATTCTTCGCCAAAAATTCTAAAATCATATGAGTCCCTATAATCTTCTAAAGTAAATCTTGCCCATCCCTTTCCGTTCTTGGAAACTCTGTGTTCAACTTCTCCAACAATTCCTCCTAATCGAAGCTCTTTATTAATCAACTGATTTAAATTTTTTAAGATTTCAAGAGAGGCATTACAAAAATGTTGCATAGACAATCTAAAATCGTCCAGCGGATGTCCCGATATATAAATTCCTACAACTTCTTTTTCTAATTTTAATTGATCTAATGTTGTCCAATGTGTACAATCAGGAATTAAGGGCTCATTTAATTGAACATCTAAAGAATTTTCAAATAAACTTACCTGGGCTGAATTTTTATTTTCTTGAAATTTAGATCCAAATTTTAAAGCTTTTTCAATAAAAGTAATTCCATCTCCGTTATCATGTAAGTATTGTGCTCTATGAACTCCTTTAAAAGAATCAAATCCACCAGCAAAAACTAAACTATCAAATGCTTTTTTATTAGCTGCTCTTAAATCAATATTTTTAGTTAAATCAAAAATTGAATTATATTTTTTTTCTTTTCTACCATCAATTATTGAATTAACTGCTCCAGATCCAACACCTTTTACTGCTCCCATTCCAAACCTAATGGCATTGTCATCATTTACAGTAAATTTATAATAAGACTCATTAACATCTGGCCCCAAGACATTAATAGACATACGCTTACATTCTTCCATGAAAAAGCTAACCTGCTTTATATCATTCATATTATTTGATAAAACTGCGGCCATATATTCGGCGGGATAATGCGATTTTAAATAGGCCGTTTGATAAGCTATTAGAGCATAACAAGTTGAATGCGATTTATTAAAAGCATAGGAAGCGAATGCCTCCCAATCTTTCCATATTTTTTCTAATATTTCTCTTGAATGCCCATTAGTTTCTCCTCCATCCAAAAACTTAGGTTTTAGCTTATTTAAAAGATCGAAAATCTTTTTTCCCATCGCTTTTCTCAGTAAGTCCGCATCTCCTTTAGAGAAATTAGCTAATTTTTGAGAAAGTTTCATTACTTGCTCCTGATATACAGTAATACCATAAGTTTCTTTTAAAAATTCCTCCATTATTGGAATATCATATGAGATATCCTCTTTTCCATTTTTTCTATTAACAAATGAAGGAATGTACTCGAGTGGTCCAGGTCTGTACAATGCATTCATTGCAATTAAATCTTCAAAAACTGTAGGTTTTAAGTCTCTTAAATATTTTTGCATTCCTGCACTTTCGTATTGAAATATTCCAACTGTACTACCATTTTGAAATAACTCGTAAGTTTTAGAATCATCAAGTGGTATGGAATCAATATCTAAATCCAGATTATGCTTGTATTTAATTAACTTAACTGTGTCTTTGATTAGTGTTAGTGTTTTTAAACCTAAAAAATCCATTTTCAATAATCCGGCACTCTCAACAACAGCATTATCATACTGAGTAACATATAAATTAGAATCTTTAGCGGTTGCTATTGGAACAAAATTTGTAATATCATCTGGTGTTATTATAATTCCACAAGCATGTGTACCTACATTTCTAAGACTACCCTCCAAAACTCGTGCTTGATTAATAGTTTCTGCTTGTAGGTCATCACCCTTAGACAATGATTTTAACTCCATGACATTTCCAAAATCCTCATTTCGTAAATCATCACTCAATTTCTTTTCATCTTTTTCAAAAATCTCCTTCAATTTGATGTTAGGAATTAGTTTTGCAATGCGGTCAGCGTCACCCAGAGACAAATCTAAAACTCTAGCTGTATCTCTAATTGATGATTTAGCAGCCATTTTTCCATAAGTTATTATTTGAGCGACTTGATTAGAACCATACTTATCAATCACATACTCAATAACCTTATTTCTACCTTCATCATCAAAATCTATATCAATATCAGGCATGCTAACTCTGTCAGGATTTAAAAATCTTTCAAAAAGCAAATCGTATTTGATTGGATCAACTTTTGTAATACCTAAACAATATGCTACTACAGAACCAGCCGCAGAACCTCTTCCAGGCCCAACAGCAACACCCATTGATCTAGCTGCTTGAATTAAATCCTGGACAATTAAAAAATAACCTGGATATCCTGAATTTTTAATGACACTTAGCTCAAATAATATTCTTTCGTTTAGATCATTTGAAATTTTATCGTAACATTTTTTGGCTCCCTGAAATGTTAAATATTTTAAATAATCGTTTTCTATGTCTTCACTTAATTTGTTCTTTTCTTGAAAAGATAAAGGGATTTTAAATTTTGGCAGTAAAACCTCTCTTGCCAAGTCATACTCTTCAATTTTATTAACAATCTCTTGCACAGAAATAAAAGAATTTGGTAAATCCTTAAATAAAAGTTTCATTTCATTGGGAGATTTAAAATAATACTCTTGATTGGGCAAACCATACCTAAATCCTCTTCCTCTTCCAATGGGCGTTGATTGTTTTTCTCCATCCTTTACACACAATAATATATCATGTGCATTAGCATCTTCTTTGTTTATGTAAAAACAATTATTCGTAGGAACAATTTTAACATTATGTTTGAGTGAAAACTTTTGTAATACCTCATTGGCTATATCCTCATCTTCTTGTCCATGTCTTACCATTTCTATATAAAAATCTTTTTGAAAAATTTTTTTCCACCAAATAAGCGCTTCTTCAGCTTGAGTTTCACCAACATTTAAAATTTTTCTTGGAACCTCACCATAAATACTTCCTGATAAAACAATTAAATCATCTTTATATTTTTCAACAATATCTTTATCAATTCTTGGTACATAATAAAAGCCGTCGGTATAACCTATAGAACACATTTTACAAAGGTTTTGGTAGCCATTTTTATTTTTAGCTAAAAAAACAATTTGGAAACCATCGTCACGATAACTTTTATCTAAATGATTGTTACAAACATTTAATTCACATCCAATTATTGGTTTAATTTTTGATTGATCAGAACCTTTTTCAATATTGTTATTATAGTTTTTTATTGTTTTAATAAAGTGAAAACATCCCATCATGTTCCCTTTGTCTGTAATTGCTAGAGCAGGCATTCCAAATTCACCTGCTTTATTAACCATATTTACGATTCTTGAAGTTGATTGAAGAACAGAGAATTGAGAACTATTGTGTAGATGAACATATGTTGAATCTTTTAATTCTTGAGGTATTTTTTCGCTGATTTTATTTACTTCGTTCTTTTCTTTAACTAAATTTTTTTTGATTTTTTCAGATTCCTCCTTAAGATTAAGGTGCTTTAAACCCAATAAACTTATCGGCTTATTTTCATCATTTCCTATACTGTCAATTAAATCTGGGTATCCTTTGAAAACCGACTGATCGAAAACACCCTTTCTAACTAATTCAAAAAACACTCTAGAAGTTGCTTCAACGTCTGCTGATGCGTTGTGGGCTTCATTGAATTTTTCTTTAAATAAGAATGAATATATTTCAATTAATGTTGGGAATTTATATTTCCCTCCACGACCCCCTGGTAACTTACAAACATTAGCCGTCAATTCAGTACAAGTATCTAAAACATCTTTTTGAAAAACATCAATTGAGTTGCCTGTTCTAAATAGTTCTGCTCCAATAATATTTATATCAAACTTTACATTGTGTCCGACTAAAAAACCTGACTTATGATAATCGGAAATAAATAATTTTAAAACTTTATCTATATCTTTTCCTATTGTTATGGCTAAATCAGTTGAAATTCCATGAATTTTTTCGGCCTCAAATGGAATTGTAAAATTTTTTGGTTTTATTAAATAGCTGTGGTTTGAAATCAAATCGCCTTTAGAGTCATGTAATTGCCATGCGAGTTGAACACATCTAGGCCAATTATCACTGTCCGATAGTGGCGCGTTCCACTTTTTAGGAAGTCCAGTTGTTTCGGTATCAAAAACTAAAAACATTTTTAAAATAATTTATTTTTAAATTTAGCTATCATTTTCATTTAAAAATAGAAGATTTTATTTAAGTTATCAACTCGATGACTTTTAATTAAATTGATTTGTTTGTTAAGAAAAAAAAATTACATTTGCACCTCATTAATAACAAAGGTTTAGGACCTTATAAATTAATTTGATATGTCAGTAAAAATTAGACTACAAAGACACGGTAAAAAAGGAAAACCATTCTACTGGATAGTAGCAGCAGATGCAAGAGCTAAAAGAGATGGTCGATACCTACAAAAACTAGGGACTTACAACCCAAATACAAATCCCGCTTCAATAAATATTGATGTAGATGAATCTGTTAAATGGATTCAATTTGGTGCACAACCAACTCACACAACCAGAACTATACTTTCAAATGAGGGAGTTCTTTTAAAAAATCACCTACTCAATGGTGTGAAAAAAGGAGCTTTTAATGAAGAAGAAGCTGAAGAAAAATTTCAAGCTTGGATTTCAGAAAAACAATCCTCTATTAATAGCAAAATAACTAAATTAGAAAAGGATGCCTCAGACAAAAAAAGTAAAGCACTAGAACTTGAAAAAGAAGCTAGTGACAAAAGAAAAGCAAAAGCTGAGGAAGCATTAAAAGAAGAAGCACCTGCTGCTGAAGAAGCACCTGCTGCTGAAGAAGCACCTGGCGCTGAAGAAGCACCTGCCGCTGAAGAAGCACCTGCCGCTGAAGAAGCACCTGCTGCTGAAGAAGCACCTGCTGCTGATAAAGAGTAATTTTCAATCACGATGGAAAAACAAGATTGTTATTATCTTGGAAAAATCGTATCCAAATTTAGTTTTAGAGGAGAGGTCCTTCTCAAGCTTGATAGTGATGAATCTCCCTCACTCAAATTGAAAACTATATTTATTGAAATTGATAAAATTTTGGTCCCTTTTTCAATTGTCAAGATATCACTACATAAATCTTCATTACTTAAAATTAAATTTGATGGAGTAGACAGCGAAACTTTAGCTGATAAAATTTTAAGAAGAAATACTTTTTTACCACTTAAAGATCTCCCTAAATTGGATGGTAACAAATTTTACTATCATGAAATAATTGGATTCAAAGCTGAAGATTTACATAAGGGTGAAATTGGCATAATAAAAGAAGTGAATGATCAGACCAGTCAACCTATAGTTAAAATAAATACAAACGAAAATAAAGAAGTAATGATACCTTTAGTTGATGACTTTTTAATAAAATTAGAAAGAAATAAAAAGAAAATAATTTTTAATCTTCCTCAGGGTTTAATCGATTTATAATGGATGATAATAAAGTAAGAATAAATAAATTTTTAAGTCAAGCTGGTTTCTGCTCAAGAAGAGAAGCTGACCAATATATTTTAGACGGAAGAGTTACTATAAATGGTATTGTTGCTGAAATGGGAACGAAAATATCATTGGATGATAAAATTGCTGTTGATGGAGAAAAGATCTCGAAAAAAAATATTAAAAAATTGTATCTGATTTTTAATAAGCCAAAAGGAATCGTTTGCACAACAGATGCAGGAGTTGAAAAAGATAACATCATTGATTACATAAATCACCCCCAAAGAATTTTTCCTATTGGAAGATTAGATAAAACTAGCGAAGGGCTTATTTTCCTTACTAATGATGGAGATATAGTTAATAAAATTTTAAGAGCTAAAAATAAACATGAAAAAGAATATCATGTAGTAGTAGACAAACCTATTAACCCAGATTTTATAAAAAAAATGAGTAATGGAGTTCCTATTCTCAATACAGTAACAAAAAAATGTGAAGTAAAATTTGTGAAAGATTATGAATTTAAAATAATTTTAACTCAAGGTTTAAATAGGCAAATTAGAAGGATGTGTGAGTTTCTTGGATACAGAGTTAAAAAATTAAAGAGAGTAAGAATTATGAATGTTAAAATTGATATTCCAATTGGTCAGTGGAGATATTTTAGCCCAGAGGAATTGTCAGATTTAAAAAATTTACTTTCAAAATCAACTAATAATTATGGCAATTAAAAAAGGTGTAGTTCTATGTTCTTTGTTTTTACATTTTTTTTGCATCTCTCAAAATCAAGTCAAAGACAGTATAAAATTAGCCGAAGTAACTGTTAGTGTTACTAAAATTAAAAATAATTTAATAAATATTCCCTTTGCAATTTCAGTAAAAGATTATTCTGATTTTCAAAAATCTACTGAACAATTTAATTTAAGCGAGTACATCGAAAATATCCCTGGAATATTTATTTCAAATGACAATAATTATGCTCAGGATTCTAGAATTTCAATTAGAGGTTTTGGAAGCAGAGCAAATTTTGGTATTAGAGGAATCAAATTAATTGTTGATGGAGTTCCAGAAACAACACCAGATGGTCAAAGTCAAATTGACAACTTAAATCTGGAGATAATTGAAAAAATTGAAATTATAAGAGGTATTGGTTCGTCCCTCTACGGAAATTCTTCAGCAGGCGTCATAAAAATTAAAACTTTACAAGAAGTCCAAAATAACTTTGTTAGAACTGGCTTTTCGCTAGGCTCTAATCAAAAAAATAAAAGTCAATTGTTTTTAGGACAAAAGCATAAAAAAACATCTTACACTTTTTTATATAGTCAAACAAAAAGTAATGGATATAGAAATAATAGTGGATTTAAAAACAATAATCTTAACGCAACTTTATTTAAAAAAGTAAATGATAAAACGAATTATGGACTTAGTTTTAATTATGTTGATAGTCCATTTGCAATTGATCCTGGTGGACTTACAATTGAGGAAGTTGAAATGAATAGAAAACAAGCCAGAGAGAGAAATATAATCTATGACACCAAAGAGTCAATTAAACATTTGAAGGTAAGTGGAAGTTTTGAAAAAAAATTATCAAATAAGCTAACTTTTTCTAAATATTTATTTTTTTCAAAAAGAAATTTTAATGGAAACATACCTGTAAAAAGTGGCGGTGCAATAAAATTAGACAGAAAATATTGGGGATTAGGAGCTAGTTTGCTTTTTAAAAATAATTTTAACACACAAATTGGTTTTGATTTAGGGAATCAAAAAGATCTTAGAGAAAGATATTTTAATAATGAAGGAGAAATCGGAGCACTTGTTTTGGAGCAAAATGAAAAATTCATGAACTATGGAATATTTTTAGTTAGTTCTTTTAAAATAAATAGTTTTGTAATAAATCCAGGAATAAGATTTGATAAAAATACTATATCAATCGATGATCGTTTTTTAGCAGATGGAAATAGTTCAGATAAAATTAATCTTAACAGCTTAAACCCAAGTTTAGGTATCAATTACAAGGGAAACAACTTTAATCGTTTTTTTGTAAATGTTTCTACAGGATTTGAGACACCTACATTAAATGAATTTGGATCATCACCCATCGGTTCAGGGTTTAACAAAAATTTAAAATCGCAAAATTCCGTCAACTATGAATTAGGTTTTTCAAAAAGATTTGTAAATAATAAATTTAAAATAGATTTAATTTATTTTAACACCAATACTAAAAACGAGGTTTTGCCATACGAAGATTCTCAATTTCCTGACCAAGTTTTTTATAATAATGCTGGGAAAACTAAAAGAAGTGGTTTGGAATTTTCGGGGCACTACAACTACAATAATTTTCTAACTTTTAAAACTTCTATAAGTATTGGAAAATATCTATTTGATGAATTTATTGATAACGAAAAAAATTATTCTGGAAATAAGATACCTGGTGTACCGGAAAAAACTATGTTTTTTAATATTAATTATAGAAATGAATCTAAATTTGCTGTTAGCCTACAGTTAAAAGTTATTGGAGACCTTTACGCAAACAATTCTAACTCTGTTAAAATTGACGAGTTCAATAGTTTGAATTTAAAAATCAGTAAGGTTATAAATTATAAAAAAATTACAATTGATCCTTTTTTAATATTTAATAACATTTTAGGCGCTAGTTATTATGATAACATTAGAATCAATGCTTTTGGAGGCAGGTACTATGAACCCGCAGCAAAAGCTAATTTTTATGGCGGATTAAAAATTAATTTTTAGTAATGAGTGGAAAAAAAGTAGTAATCATAGGTAGTGGGATTAACGGACTGGTAGCTGCAAATTACCTTTCTAAAAAAGGTTTTTCAGTATCAGTTATAGAAAAAAATAATCACACTGGCGGGGCTTGCACATATAAAACTAAAATAATAGAAAACCAAACTATTGATTACGCGTATGGAGCTACTGTCCTTGGAATGATGCCTAATTTCATTTTTAATGAAACAGGATTATCAAAAAATGTAAAGATTTTTGCCCCCAAACACCCAAAGCTTGTTTATTTTCCAGATTCTAAAGTAAGTACTAGAATTTATCAAGATTATAAAAAATTAGATAAAGAAATAAAAAATAAATGGGGGGAGAAAGGCAATTTAGAAAGCTTTAGAATTGATGAAGATAAAGTGGTGAATTTTATAAGGGAAGGGTGTCGTAAAGGAGAAACTCCAACATTGGAAAAAGCAAGAAATAGTTTGGGTCAAGCTCTTACAGATTTATGGATAAAAGGTAGTGCTAAAAATCTTTTAGATCATTATTTTTCCTCTGATAAAACTAAGATATATATGGGAATGACTGCCATTGAGAGCGGCTCATCTTCTATTAAAAATAATGGTACTGCATTTACCATTCCTTTAATGGACTCGGGATCTGTTTTTAATGGCTATTGGGGATACGTTAAAGGAGGTATTTGGCAGATCAGCCATGAGATTACTAAAATCAATAAAAAAATTGGTGTTCATTTTCACATGTCCTCTAATATTTCTTCAATTGATAGCAACAAAATGAAAATATCATTTAAAAAAGAGAATAAAAATTATGAAATCGATTATGATTATTTGATTTTTGCAACCGATCCAATTACTCCCTCAAAAATTCTTAAAAATAAAGATTTACAGAGTAAAATTGAAGATAATGACTTTCTGGGTACAAGTGGAAAAATTACTGCTTTTTTTAAAAATCCAGTAATTTGGAAAGAAAACTCACCCTATAAAAATTCGGACTCTGCATTTCGTTTCATTTTCTCAAATCAAACTTTAAGTGATTTTGAACAATCTAGTCAAAGTGTAATTAAAAATTCTAATGATTACTCACCAGGATACATCCAAGTTTATGCTGAAGGTGCTGCTCAAAGATTACTTAATAATAAAGAACCATTTGATAAATTAATATTTTTTATAAAAAATATTAAATATGGAAAAACTGGTGATCAATTGAATCAGGTGAAAGAAAAGGTGAAAGAAATAATGTTCAAATATATTAAGAACACTGAAGATTGTGTGTCTACTGAATTTTTAAGCCCCAGAGATTTAAATCAAATTTTTTATTTTCCTAAAGGCAATATTGATCATATGGCTTTAAATGAAAATCAAAATTATAGCGATAGACATTTTTCAAAAAATATTAAAAAAAGTTTTTATTTATATGGTGATTATGAAAATATTTTTTATTGCGGAGCTGGTGCATACCCCTGTGGAAGTGTAGCTGGAACAACTGGATACATGTGTGCTAAACAATTAAAAAGATTGATCGATTCAAATTGATGTAATTAATGATAAAATTTGTTTGGCAACATAAGTACACACTATTATTTTTTATAATAATTTGTTTTGGTTTTTCAATTTTTAAATTAAAAGACCCTACTATCTTTTATGACTCTGAAAGAATCTTACAATTTGCAGACGATATTGAAATAGAAAAAGATGAAAACATAAATTCTAGTAATCTTTTTTTAGTTGGAGTAGAATATGAAAAAAGTATTCAGTTTGAAAATATAATTAAACTGCAAGCTGTTCATTATAACTTAATTGATGATAAAAACATTGCATTAACCCAAAGTGTATTTAATGATATTTCATTAATTAATATGAATTTTTTTCTTCCTTTCATCGCTGATAAAAAAATAAAAAATAAAGAAGATTTCAATGTTTTTATAGGAAAAATTAAGAAAAAAGAAAGCCTATTTATTTCTAATGATCAAAGAAAATTATTTTTTATAATTGAGCTAAAATCAGATTTAGGAGAGGATTTTAATAAAAATTTTATTTCTAATCTTGAAAAAAACTTTAATGAGCTAGGGGCTTCAGCTGTTTATATCACAGGTCAAGTTAAGGCAGAATTATACATTAAAGATAAGGTAATAAAAGAACTCATTTATATCACTTTTTTTAGTGCTTTTTTATGCTGTCTGGTACTTTGGTTTTTTTCAAGAAATTTAAAATTCGTTTGTATTGTTATTACAAGTGTCTTGTTTAGTATTTTAATAAGTTTTATGATATCTCAGGTGCTTTTTGAAGGGATTGAACTTGTAATGATTATTATGCCTGCTATACTTTTTATTGTTTGTATTTCGGATTTTATGCATTTGGTAAATGATAACGGAGATACTAAAAAATCTAAACTAGAATATTTTAAATTTCAGATCAACAATATTGGAAAACCAGTTGCTCTAACTTCCATCACAACAGCAATAGGTTTTTTAAGTTTTTGTTTTTCTAATGTTTTACCCATCTCAAGATTGGGGTTAATCACAACTATTGGGATTGTAATTTCACTGTTTATTATTCTAATTACCTATGCTATTTGTATAGACTTAAATCTTCACATTATAAAAGGGAAAAAAGCTTTAAACTCGAAAATAAATAATCTAATTTCTGGATTCATTAATTTTCAAAAAAGTAAAAAATCCTTTCCTCTCATAATACTAATGTTCTTTTTATGTCTGTTTGGAATAAATTATTTTGAAATTAACAACCATGTCAATGATGAGTTTAATAAGTCCTCTAGTCTTTACAAAGAAATGCAGTTTTTCGATAAAAATTTTGGAGGTTACAAACAAGTGTCATTTAATATAAAAATAACAGATAATATTGAACTAGACAGTGTGATTGAACTTGAAAATAAAATAAAATCATTGGGGTTCACAATTGATTTTTCTCTTTTTGGATCATTCAAAGATTTAAAATCTATTAATAAAAATTATTTAAAAGAAATAAAAGAAAAACAAATTAGTATAAAAAGCAGAATGCCTGATATTGGATCTAAAAAAAGTATAATTCTAATTGATGAAATAAAACAAATAGCCAGAGATTTAAATATTAAAATGCAAGTAAAAGGAAATGGTTATCTATTTGATAAATTAAGCGACAAAATTACATTGGAAATCTTATTTGGTTTAATGATTGCTATTTTAACCATTTGTCTTTTGTTTTTAATTATTTCAAATTTTAATTTCAAATATTTTTTAATTATTCTAATTCCAAATACATTTCCAATTTTTGTTTGTGTTGGGCTTATGAGTTTAGGAAGTTTTTATTTCAGTTTATCTAATGCCTTTATTTTTGCTATTATTTTTGGATTAATTGTTGATGATTCTATTCATATAATAACTTCTTACAGATTTAATATTATTAGGAGGTTAAATAAAAAAGAAGCCATCGATAAGTCTTTAAGAATCACTGGTAAAGCAGTTATTAAAACTACCATGATAATAATAGTGACATTAATCCCTCTTCTTTTTTCTGAATTTAATTCAATTAGTCAGTTAGGATTACTAACAATAGTTTCCGCAGTAATTGCTGTTATTTTTGACTTAATTTATTTGCCAAAATTGATTAGAAGTCTTTTATAAAATGTTACATTAGATTAAGTAAAACCTAATTAATCATGTCAAAAAAAATTTATCTATTATCCTCAATTCTTCTAATTATTTTTACATTAGGTTCGTGTGAAATTAAAGAGGATCCTATCAAAATTATTAAAATTTCAACCGAATATGGGGACTTTAATGTCTGGACAAAAAAAGTTGGAAATAACCCTACAAAAAAAGTTCTTTTATTACATGGTGGTCCTGGTGCTAACCACCAATATTTTAAAGGATTTGAATCTTATTTTCCGGGAGAAGAAATCGAATTTTATTATTACGACCAACTTGGTTCAACACTAAGTGACAACCCACAAATTGAAGAGTTATGGAGTATTGAACATTATGTAGAAGAAGTTGAACAAGTTAGAAAAGCACTGGGTTTAAATAAAGATAACTTCATTGTTTTAGGTCACTCATGGGGAGGTATTTTGGGAATTGAGTACGCTTTAAAATATCAAAAAAATCTGAAAGCTTTAATAGTTTCTAATATGGTCCCATCTGTTCCAGACTATAATAGTTATGCGAAAAATGTTTTAGCACTTAAATTAGACCCTGAAGTTTTAAAAGAAATTCGTGTTTATGAGGCAGTGGAAGATTACACCAACGAAAGGTATTTGAAATTAATTCACGATAATTATTATCCAAAGCATGTTTTAAGAATTCCAGCTGAAGATTGGCCTGAAGATGTGTCAAATGCATTTGCTGAAATAAATTTTCCTATATATTTAAAAATGCAGGGTCCCTCTGAATTCGGAATTGTTGGAGATGCAAGTTTAAAAAATTGGGATGTTACTAGTGATTTAAATAAGATTGAGATTCCATTTCTTTCAGTTGGGGCAGAACATGATACAATGGATCCAAAACAAATGGAATGGATGGCCGACCAAGTGCAAAACGGATCATACTTACACTGTCCAAATGGGAGTCACATGGCAATGTGGGATGATACTGAAAACTATTTCAGGGGGCTTATAAATTTTATAAACGAACTGTAGAATAGTTAATTTCTACTAAACTTAGTAAAGACTGGATGAAAATAAAACAGGAGACAAAATTTATAATGTCTCCTGTTTGGTACTCGAGGCGGGACTTGAACCCGCACGAACATTACTGTTCATTGGATTTTAAGTCCAACGTGTCTACCAATTCCACCACTCGAGCATTATGTGGTTAAGAGCGAAAGACGGGATTTGAACCCGCGACCTCCACCTTGGCAAGGTGATGCTCTACCCCTGAGCTACTTTCGCAAATTGGATTGCAAATGTAAAACAAATAATCAAAAAAAGTAAATATTGTTATCCTAAATAAACTAGAGAAACTAAGTTTTTAATATTCTTTTAATTTCGTTTAATTTTATTAATGCCTCTACGGGCGTTAATTCATCAATATTTAATGATAAAATGTCTTCTTTTAATTCCTCTAATTTTGGATTATCTAAATTAAAAAAACTTAGTTGTAAATTAGGGTCACCACTTTTATTATTTGATTTATTAAACTGGTGAGATTTTTCTAACTTATTTAATATTTTTCTTGCAGAGGAAATAAGCTGTTTTGGCATTCCTGCCATACTAGCCACATGAATTCCAAAACTATGTGCACTTCCACCGGGAACTAACTTTCTTAAAAAAATTACATTATCTTTTGTTTCCTTGACCGAAACATTATAATTGTTAATTCTTTCAAAAGTATCAGCCATCATATTAATTTCATGATAATGAGTGGCAAACAATGTTTTAGGTTTATTAGGGTGATCATGTAAAAATTCGGCAATTGCCCAAGCTATTGAAATTCCATCGTAGGTACTAGTTCCTCTTCCAATTTCGTCTAACAAAATCAAACTTTTATTTGAAATATTATTAATAATTGCTGCTGCTTCGTTCATCTCTACCATAAAGGTAGATTCCCCTATAGAAATATTATCGCTAGCCCCTACTCTTGTGAAAATTTTATCAACAATACCCATCTCAACCTTTTGAGCAGGAACAAAACTTCCTATTTGAGCCAATAGAACGATCAAAGCAGTTTGTCTTAAAATTGCAGATTTTCCAGACATATTGGGCCCTGTAATCATTAAAATCTGATTTGAATCATTGCAAAGTGAAATATCATTTGGTATGTATGGATTAGATGCAGGTAATTTTGATTCTATTACTGGATGTCTTCCCTGAATTATCTTTATTTCGTTTGAGTCATTAACTAAAGGAAATGTGTAATCCATTTTTTCAGCCAATAATGCAAAACCACACAAACAATCTAAAATAGCTAACCAATTAGAGTTAGTTTTTATAGTTGAAATAAATGGTCTTAATTTCAATATTAAGTCACTGAAAATTTGAGTTTCTAAGGATAATATTTTTTCTTCAGCACCTAAAATTTTGGACTCGTAATCTTTAAGTTCCTTTGTTATGTATCTTTCTGCATTAACAAGAGTTTGTTTTCTAATCCAAGCCTCAGGGACCTTATCTTTGTGGACATTTCTTACTTCTAAGTAATATCCAAAAACATTATTAAAACTAATTTTTAAAGAACTAATCCCAGTATTCTCAATCTCACGTTTTTGAATTTCATTTAAATAATTTTTTCCTGACTTAGATAAGTCTTTTAATTGATCTAACTCTAAATTAAATCCTTTTTTTACAACATTCCCTTTGTTAACATTTACAGGTGCCTGTTCGTCTAAAGTGATCTCTAAAACATTAATTAATTTTTCACATAAATCCAATGATTTTGATATTTTTTTGACAAAATTATCAGATGTTGAGTCTAACAATTCTTTTAAGGGCTTAATTGAAATTAAATTATTCTTTAGCTGGATTAATTCCCTCGGACTTATTTTATAGGTAGCAACCTTTGCCATAATCCTTTCCAAATCGCTAAATGATTTTAGAATGGTGCAGATTTGATTTAAATCGTTATTATTTTTAACAAAATAATCCACAGTTTTATGTCTAAACTCTAATTCTTTTAGATTTAAAGTTGGGTGTATTATCCATCTTTTTAACATTCTTCCTCCCATTGGAGTTGATGTGTAGTCAATTACAGTTAAAAGAGAAATACCATCTTTAGATGTAGACCTTAATAACTCCAAATTGGTCATTGTAAATCGGTCCATCCATACAAAATCCTTATTAATTATTTGATTAATATTAATAATATGTGAAAGTTGTGAATGTTGTGTTTCTGATAAATAAAATAAAATTGATCCACATGCAATCACACCTAAATTATCCTCACTTAAACCAAACCCTTTAAGGTTTAAAATTTTAAATTGACTTTTTATTTTTTCTAACGCAAAATCTTTATTGTATACCCACTGTTCTAAATAAAAAATTGAATTAAAATTTTCAAAAATAGAATCAAACTCTTTTTTATTTTTTTTTGAAATCAAAATTTCTTTTGGATCAAAACTTTCTAATAAGTTTTTTATGTAATCAATATTACCCTCAGAAATTAAAAGCTCACCAGTTGATATATCTAAGAACGAAATACCATAATTTTCTTTGTAATTATATACTGATGCAAGGAAGTTATTAGATTTTTTTTCGAGGATGTCATCGTTTAATGAAACCCCAGGTGTGATTAATTCCGTAACCCCTCTTTTAACTATAGTTTTAGTTGTTTTAGGGTCCTCTAATTGATCGCAAATTGCTACCCTTTCTCCAGCTTTAACCAACTTATGTAAATATGTATTTAAAGAGTGGTGTGGGAATCCTGCTAACTTAGTCTCACTGTCACTTCCTGCACCTCTTTTAGTTAAAACTATCCCTAAAATTTTTGATGTTTTAATAGCGTCTTCATGAAAAGTTTCATAAAAATCCCCAACCCTAAATAACAATAATGCATCAGGATACTTATCCTTAATCTTATTGTATTGTTTCATTAGTGGGGTAACTTTCTTAATCTCTTTTTTCACTTCTAAATTGATAATAAGCTAATTTACTATTATTTAGAAATTTAATCTTTTACTTTGTAAAAAACATTATTAGATTACTAATGAGAAAATTAAAAAATAGTGAACTTGCTAGATTAAAAGTTCAAGAGTTCAAAAAGACTCCAAAAACACCTTTAATTATAATTCTTGATGATATTAGAAGTTTGAATAATATTGGTTCAATTTTTAGAACAGCAGATGCGTTTATTGTTGAAAAAATAATTCTTTGTGGAATTACAGCTTGCCCTCCAAATAAGGATATACAAAAGACTGCGTTAGGTTCGACTGAAAGCGTGGAATGGGAGTATCATAATGATATTCACCTGGTAATTGAAAATTTGAAAAAGGAAGGTGTTTATATTTGGAGCATTGAACAAACGGAGAACTCTTGTAAGTTAAATTCTATTAAAATTTCACATAATCTTAAACATGCTATTATTTTAGGAAACGAGGTGAAGGGTGTTTCCCAAAATGCTATAAATTTATCAGATAATGTAATTGAAATTCCTCAATATGGAACAAAACATTCACTTAATGTGGCCTCCTGCTCAGCTATTATTTTGTGGGAATTCTACAATGCTTTAAACTAAACTTTTTTTTATTCGAAATAACAATTCCATGTAATCTAACTTATTTTCTACAAAATTAATATCTGAAACATCAATAAACACTGTATTAAGATTTGAATTTGATTTCAATGATTTTAAATAAGCTTGATTAATCTTTTTTAAATAATCTTTCTCAATTTTATTTTCAAAATATCTTCCTCTTTTTTTAATATTGTTTAACAAATTTTCAGGAGATTGCATTAAGAATATTACTAAGCTAGGCTTAATTAAATCTTTTGTCATGAAATAAAAAATATTTCTGTATAAATTAAAATCATTTTCAGATAAGGTGATGCCAGCAAAGATTAAAGATTTGACTATATCATAATCAAATACAACTCCGGTTTTAAATAAATCTAATTGATTTTTATAATCGTTTAATTGCCTGCACCTATCAATTAAAAAAGTGAGTTCTAAATTTAATGCATACCTTTTAGAATCTTCGTAAAATTTTTCTAAAAAAGGGTTTTCTTTAAATCCTTCTAATATTAAATTTTTATTTAGGTCTGAAGATAGTTTTTTTGATAATGAGGTTTTTCCCACGCCAATATTCCCCTCCACTACAATGTTATTATAGCTTAATAAGGAATTATATACTGGATTAAGTAATTGCTCTTTAATTTTTTTTATCTCACTAAAGTCTTTTAAATCTTCTGCCATTTGCAGTATAGATTTTTTAATAATTGGATGGATTTTTCCCTTTGCTATTTCTAATAAGGGTTTGATTACAAATTTTCTTTGGTGAAGTTTAGGGTGAGGAATTATTAAATCTTTGCTATTAATTATTTCATCTTCATAGAACAAAATATCTAAATCAATTGTCCTAGATACATAACCCTTATCATTGCTTCTCACTCTTCCTCCCTCTTTTTCAACAACTAATAGTTTCTTTAAAAGTTCCTTAGCTGAAAAAATTGTTTCCAATGAAATACAGCAATTATAAAACATCTCGCCCTCAAAACCCTCGGATGGATTTTCGTACAAACTTGAAATTGAAATTATATTTCCAATAGTCCTGTCAATTTTGTTTAAAACAGACTGTATGTGATTTTTTTTATCTCCAATGTTACTACCAAGTGATAAATATGTTAATTTCATCTTCACAAATTCAAAATTAGATTATTTATCATTATTTCTAATGCTATTTTATACTTTTACAAGAAAAGAAATTCATGAGTGAATCAAAAAAAATATTAGCCAGTAAAATATATTTGTACCTAGCAGCTTTATTTATTACATCACTAGTTGTTTCAAATCTAATCTTTCAAAAGTTTTTTTACTGGTACCCTTTTGACTTTACAATTAATGGTATAAAATTATTTGAACTTTCCGTAGGAATATTACCCTATCCAATAACATTTTTAGTTACTGATTT
>Ga0209406_1001003_pt1 | contig 21762 bp, 12 predicted proteins | sample COGITO_mtgs_1204_FD_184808 | JGI IMG/M metagenome (GOLD analysis project Ga0209406, IMG submission 184808) | Pelagic marine microbial communities from North Sea - COGITO_mtgs_120426 (SPAdes) (version 2) | ecosystem: Environmental > Aquatic > Marine > Epipelagic ...
CAAGAACCAGAATGGACCAATTAAAAGGATTGTGCTTACAAAGATTAAAGGGAGCGTTATGCCGAAGGTTGGAATAACGTAAAAACCGGTTAAAAAAGTCCCAACAATTCCCCCCGCGGTGGATATTGCATAAGATAATCCAGCAATTTTTCCAGTATCGTGAGATTCATTGGACCTCAGTTTTATTATTATTTGAGGTATGGTTCCGAACAACAATAAAGTCGGTGTGAGAATAATGAAAGCGAGACTAAGAACGTTAAGTTCCAATGGCCATTCGAGAAAGGAAAACATAAATTTATTCCCTAAATAAGGCATTAATAAAGTTGATAAAGCGGTCCCAAAAAGAACATACAGTAAAAGTTTCGTTGGACTTTTATGCTTGTCGACTATTCGGCCACCTACTAAATACCCAATCGCCAAACTAGACATTGTAACCCCAAGAACAGAAGCCCAAGTTGTGAGTGATGCCCCATAATATGGAGAAATTATTCTTGCCCCAGCAAGTTCTACTAACATAACGGCAGCGCCCTCGAGAAGTAAAAAAGCGACAAGTAACTTGTTGCTAAAAACAATCTCCTGTGCTATACTATTTGAATGTTTTTTACTCACTTTTCAAATATATACTTCTAATATGGAGAAATACCGTTAGCAATAAATTTTTTGGTGTAGTAATCTGTTTGGGATTTTTTAAATGACTTAGCAGCAACTTCATATATAATAGGGAACACAGGGAAATTATCAGTAAGAATAATTGCGTCAGAAAAATCTACATTTGATACGTCCATAATATGCGGGCGGATAGAATTTAGTTTTGGCAAACCAGGCTCCTGATAGTCGATAGAAGAAAAATCTAGAGGCTTTTTAGAAGCGAGGTAAATTAGATTGCGATTATCGGGCTGATTTGGGGTAATAAACATCGTTAGTTGATATCCTGCCGCTTCAAGTGTTTTGTATATACATCTTGCAGATTTTCCATTGTTACCTTTTATTCTTCCGAAGAAATTAATAATAAGCAACCCGTCAGCATCTAGCAGCTTATAAACAGTCGAAAAAGCTTCTTTTGTTAGAAGATGATAAGGAGGCATTTCGGAATGATACATATCGTAACAAATCACCTTGTATTTATCGGATGAAGTTTCGCAGAAATGTCGTGCATCGTCAACAACAATATTCGTTTTCGGATTTACTTCGAAAAAATTTATTGCAGTTTCTTTTATTCTCTCGTCTAGTTCGCAAACGGTTAAATCGAAACCTAATCTGTTAAACTGTTTAACTATGGTGCCTCCGCCAAGGCCAAGGAGCAGTGCTTTGCTGCCAGGCGGGTAAATACTAGTTGCGGTTGGGAAGTAATACGCATAATCGTATGCGCTGTATTGTGGTTGGTTAACTCGCATAGAGGTCTGCTCAATATTGTTAACAAACAAGGTTTGCGCCTGTTGTGTGCCTCTATAACGAGAGGGATATGGTTGAGTAACTACTTTAATATTTCCCATGATTCCCTCTGCTGAGTAGATTAACTGCATGGAATGTTCTGTAGGCGGAATGATCTTTGAGTACATCAAAAGCGCTGTAATTAATGGCAAAGTAATTATTGGTAAAAACTGTCTGTTTGATAAATAGCCGATAATACCCAAACCAACAGGAAGTAATCCAAAAATAGTTAAACAAGTTGTTGTACCATATTTTGGAAGTAACCAAAATCCAGTAAGGATAGCAGAAGTTATCCCTCCAATGCTAGATAACATGAACAGCATTCCGGTATCATTTCCAGTTTCCGAAACATTATTAGAGAGCTGTTTAACAGTTATTGGAATGACGCATCCCAGCAGAGTTATTGGAATAAATAAAACGGCGGCGGTTAATAATAATGAGCCAGGCATTGTTTCAATACCAATCCAAAATAGATGGGACTTACTCATTAGTGTCGGCAATATTAGCAACAGAACACCTGTCGCTATCCAAATTGGATTTAAAATGTTGAGGTTTTCCTTTTTTGATATTTGTCCACCAATAAAATAACCTAGAGCAAGTCCAATTAACGTTACAGCCAATACATTGGTCCACACGGTTAGCGATGCTCCATAAATTGGTTTGATATAAGAAGTAGCAAGAATTTCTACCGCCATTACTAGCAGTCCTTCAAAAAAGGCTAGGCAGTAAAATAGCCATTTTTTCATTGGCAAAGTGGTAATAGCCATTCAGCATTTCCATTCAAACTTTCCACTAATTGGATTTTTTCGCCACCGTATTGTTCAAATAACTCTTGATATTCTACTCCAATTTCTATTGTTGTTTCCAAACAATCAGTAACAAAGGCAGGACTAAACACCAATACCTTTTTTGCCCCATTTTTGGCTAAATCAGTAATTACAATATCAGAATATGGTTTTATCCAGGGGTCTTTTGCTCTAGTTTCTAGTCTCGATTGAAAGGCGATAGTATATTGATTTTCGGCAATATTAAGAGCTTTTACAATGTGTTTTGTTGTTTCAAAACATTGGGCTCTATAGCATAGCTGATTTTTTTCTGTTAGCTGATGGCAACAACTTGATGACCCAAAACAGTGGCTGTTTCTATCACCTTTTTTTAGGTGTCGTTCAGGTAAACCGTGATAACTAAAAACGATGTGGTCGTATTTTTCTTGGCTAAGGTATTTTCCGGCATTTTCCGCAAACCCGTTTATTAGAGTTGGTAAATTGCAGAAGCTCGAAACAAAAGACATAGGAGGAATAGTAAGATCTTCTTTAACTAAGTCCATTACGTTTTCTATAGTTGAACCAGTGGAAGAAGAAGCATATTGAGGGTATAACGGTATAACTTTAATTTCAGATACATTTTCTGATTTCAACTCGTCTAGAGCTAATTGAATGGATGGTTTTTGGTACCGCATGCCAAAAGCAACATGATAATCAGTTCCTAATAAGGTTTGTAAATTATCTTTTAGCTCAAGACCATGATAGAGTAACGGGGAGCCTTTTTCTGTCCATAGTTCCTTGTAAATTTTCGCTGACTTTGGCCCTCTAAAAGGCACAATAATTAAATTGATGAGCAGCCATCGGCCGATAAAGGGGAGGTCGATAACCCTTTCGTCCATTAAAAACTCGCGTAAGTATTTTCTTACATCTTTTACGGATGGACTATCTGGAGTACCCAAATTGACAAGTAAAATTCCTTTTTTCATCAGTTTATCTTTTCTGTCGAAAATCGTTTAACAAAAGTCCATATTAACAAAAGGATTGAAAATGCAGCAGCTACTCTACCGATATAATCGCCATAATTAGCGTAGAAAGTAATTGTATCATTAGCATTGAGTGTGCCGTTAATTGAAGTAGGAACCCACCATTCTGTTGACTCCAAAACATCACCGCGTTGGTTGATGAAACATGAAACTCCTGTATTTGCAGATCTGGCAACACTTCTTCTTGTCTCAATTGCTCTTAATCGGGAATAATGAAAGTGCTGAATGTAACCAGGTGTTTCGTCCCACCAGCCATCGTTTGTTAATACGAAAATAAGGTTTGCTCCTTTTTTTATGTATTCACCAACGTGTTCACCGTAAACCGACTCCCAGCAAATTACAGGCGCAATTTTTACATCAGAAGAAGACGATTGAAAAACATTTCTTTCTTTTTGGGTGCCAAGGCTTCCAGTAGTTCCTCCTAAATCAAAAATCAGATCTTGAAAAGGTTTAAAAAGCTGCGGGAAGGGCATTGTTTCGACACCAAGAACGAGTTTCGACTTATGATAAATTTGTACACTATCTGTTTGGTCTACTTGTATGGCAGAATTGTAGTGGTCGTACCATTTTTCAACCTTCCTGAATTTACGAGCAGTAGGACTAATTTTACTTTTGTTATGGTAAATTTCTCCCATTGAAGCTCCGAGAACAATATCAGCGTTTGGATATTTGGAATTGAAATCCTTCAGTAGGCCATGAATAGGGGTTTCTTTAACTTTTCCAATCCAGATTGAATACGGCAGCGCTGTTTCGGGCCCAACTACATAATTTGTTTGTTCGTTACTGTTTACTTCAGCAAGAGCTAAAAACAGTTCAATTTGCTCACCTGCATCTCCAGTAAATTTGACATTATACGGGTCAATGTTAGGTTGAACGAGTGTAATGTTTACTGGATCTAGCTTTTCTGAATAGTTGATGTAAGTAACAACTGAAAAAGCTATTGGCAACACTAAAAGTAGAGCTAGCCATAACAGATGTTTAGCAATGCTTTTTTTACCAGCCCTAATAACGATGGCATTTGTTAAAAAGAATAGAAAAAGGTTAACAATAAGTATCCACAGACTTCCACCTAAAGTTCCTGTGAATTCGAACCATTGAACCCAAGAGGGCCGGTTTGCAAATACATTGCCTAATGTTAACCAGGGGTCGGATATGCTCCAGTTTAAGTGAAGGTATTCAAAAGCTAACCAGAACAAGACAAAGCTCCAGTAGCCGCGTTTTTCACCCAATCTTTTTTTTACAGTGCTAAACCACTTAAAAGTAATTGCCATAAAAAGAGGGTTAAGTAAAACTGGTGTTCCGATAGAAATAAGTTTGGTAATTAGATCTTCATCAACACAAAATATCCACCAAGTGGAAATCAGATTAAATAGAAAAAAGGCAAGGTAACTTAACCAAAATATTGAGCCTTTTCTGGTTCCAGAGCTAATTTGCTCATCAATCAATAAGAGAGGGACAAATCCAATAAAAATAAAAGGAGTGACACTGCCTGTGGCAGGCCAGGAAGCACCTAACAGGATTCCTGACAGTACAGCTAATAATATGGTTTGCAGCTTGCTCAATTTAATTTGCTGAGCTCAAAGATAGGGCAATGATTATCTCATCAAATACATTTTCCCAAAACCTTTATGGAAAAAGGTATCTGCTTCGGTAGATCGATGTTCAATATCCTCTCCTTCTATTTTAGTAATTACTCGGTAGAGATATACTCCATTAGCGAGAGGGTCACCAAACTCATCAGTACCATTCCAAGCATACTCGGTAACGTTTCTGCCAATATTAATTGGACCAATTTCATCTTCAGTAATTTCTCTAACAACTTTTCCAGAAACAGTAAGAACTTGTATTTTAAATTGGTCCGGAATTTTTGAGCCAGTTAAAACAAAAACAAATCGAGTAGAAGTAGAAAACGGATTCGGATAATTCATTATTTCGGTAATAGTTGATTTGTTGACCACTTCGAACGAGATACTGTAGCTAAAATCACCGGCATTATTACCAGAGCCATCTTTACCTTGTACTGCTAATACATAGACACCGTCTGTTTTAAATGTTGGAGTATATTCAACTTGTGCTTTATTATCAGGAAGAGTTGCTTCTGTAAAAATAATTGGATCAGCTCCAGTGAAGTTTAAAAGTGTTTGAACTCCTTCAGGATCTGTAATATATAAATCGAAACTAGATGTATCGTTAATTGCTATGTATTCGTTTTCATCTTTCAATTCGATAACAATATTAGGTTCAGGAGAAACTACATCGCCATCTAAAATACGGATACCGTCGAAGGTAACATCTAGTAGGGGGTTAGTAATATCTCGTTCTACATAGAACGTCTTACGCGCTATGTTATTAAAATGGTACTGCTCAAGCTGCCATCGCTCATCTTCTGGATTAACTTCAATCCACAAAGTGTTAATTCCTTCTTTCACTCCCAGTGTTTTATAAGATATTTTGTCGGTTAGAAATTCTAACGCACCTAACGAATCTTCGAGCGGATAATTTATAGGAATAGTTGCTCCATCTTTATCAATCCAATAGGAAACGCGAAGGGTATCCATACCATATTGGCTTACATTTTCTATAGCAATTGATATTTCTAGATCTTGACCTTCTTTAAGTGTGTCATCTATAAATGAGAAAAAGGTATGGGGGTCGAGCGCAGCTTCTGGGATTCCGCGGTACAATACATGCCAACGCTCTAATTGACCTGAAGAACTGAAATTGTCATCATATATATGTGCTCTTAATTTTAGGAACGGATATTCCTTAGCACTAACAACCGCATCAAAATTCAAAATACTATCGAACGATTTATTACTAAACATAAAAGTATCAACCAGTGTTTTGTTAAGATCATAGGTGTAGATACTCAAATCTAAAGTGTCCAATCCATTTGGCTCATCATCTGAGTGCTTCCAAGAAATAGGACCCCATTCTGCCGCAGGGCCGATAAAAGAAGATTCTATATAGCCTTGCGCAAGCAAGCTTTGCATCTTTAATCCATTAAGAGAAAGAATTGAATTAGGCAACCCAACGGTATCAATAGTATAATTATTATCTCCTTTTTTTGCGAAGAAGATAAAAGGTGTATCGCCCGTGATTCCGGGATTAAGAACACCACCTGAGCTTAATTGGTCGCATCCATAAGATTCAATAGCATTAAAAGCTGCTTGAGTCCAAACGGAGGTATCGGCAAAGTTGCCGCTTCGAGCGGTATAAACTAAAACATAGTTTCCATCAGGAATACCTGTTGTCAGCATATCGACAAAGTTTTGAATCCATGAGCTACTATAGCTAGGAAAAACAAAACACCGCATGGGACTACTTTGCCCGTTCCAACAACCAAAATTTGTCTTGGATCCAAAATTATGGTTCAAATTTTGCGGCACTCCTTGTGCATCAATATGATATTCTTCCCAGGGCTTGAGCGTTAAAGAATCAAACACTGCAACATAAAGTGCTGAAGTGGCTCCGCAAATCCCATCTTTTATTTTTTCACCGTTTACTCTAAAATAAGTGTTATTATATTCAGGAATATTATTGGCATTACTAACCGTTTGACAACTTACAATATCAGTAAGGGTATCGAACTCAAATTTAGCTTCAGGGCGATTGTGATTGATTACCCAAAATTCATCGTTTTTGAACTGAAAGAAATCGTCTTGTCCCCATCCTGTTTTACCAGAAATATATTGAAAGCTATGCTCTCTCCATTTAGAAGTATCAGCAGAAGGGGCACATCTCCAGTAATATACGGTACTATCAGCTAAAGTGGACCCAAAATTTGGTTTCCAAGAGACAACGCCACCACTTTGAGTAATTGTTGTTTGATCTAATGGCGCTCCGTTATTTGAGTTATATTTATCATTCAAATCTATTTGAATTGTATACGTTCTTGATGCAGCGAATAACTCAGCAGTAGAAGCTTTTAGCGTGATATTTGGGTTACCAATTACAGCATAATTGTAAGGAAATATGGGGATTAAATTATCTGAAGAAATATACAATTCTGGTCGATTACCAGAGCTGGTAAGATTGTTATTGTATATATTATTATTTATTTCTGCTATCGTGTTATATCTATCAATTCTTATATCGAAGGCATTTATTCCTCCTGTTCCGGTTTGTAAATCAACTTGATAAGTGTAGCTATAGTTAATAGGAGGCATTACATCCAAAATCGTATCTACACTTACTCCATCAACATATCTTATTATTTCAATCGGCACTTCTTTATTTATTCCTCGCCCTAGATTAATTACTTCAATATTCATGGTAAATGTGGTTGATGCCGTTGATACTTCTTCGCTAGAGAACGTTACATTATTTAATTCTACCGCATAATCAGGTTTGCTGTGTGGGTTAATTTTTATGCTTGGGTCACCATGAAGTGACATTTCGTAACAGGTAGATTTGTTGTTGTTAAATGAGAACGCAGTTGTTGGGTTTTGATAGTCAATTACGGTTGCTTTAATTATTTCTCCAATTGATTGGCCGTAATTGTCATAAGCGATGTTCTTGTAGTATTCAGTAGAGTAATTGTTCATGTAGGCCTGTAATCCAGCATCTGTAGAAGCTAAAAAACCTATAGCTCCCCTGTTAGCTGTCAGGATAAAATCTTCACTTGTTGTTCTAGCTTGAGCCGCATTTTCTATGTAGTTATGTATGTTTCCAGTTTGGCAACCAAAAGCATTAAAAATGGGGTACCTACCTTCATTATTATAGTAGTTAACATTATCTAGGTTCAAATCAAAACCTTGAGCAGACGAGTGACCAAAAAAGGTAATAATAGAAGCGCCATCTTCAATCCATACTTTTATGTCATTATATTCAGCATCTTGGATGACACTTGATGAGTTTTTATAAAAACTATCAATGTAGGCACCAAATAGCGAATCTCTGGCAGTCACTGCATAACTTTCCAGATATCCGGATAATTGTCCTTGCTCTATAACGCCATTACCACCGCCAAAATGTATTATGTGTTTCATCCATGCTTTGTCGGCAATCGAATAGTATGTTGTATCGTGTTGGTTAGCTTCAAGATCCTTAACCTTGTCTAAATAAAGCAAAACATCACCACCATTTAAGGCGCTCAGTCTCCCAGTTGGTATGGCACATTCGAAGGTGGTTCCGTTTAATCGTGAGGTAAATAAATTATCAGTAGGGGGGTTACCCATGGTGGGTACAATATTTTGAGAATAATAGGAAGGAATATTTCGAGCATTTGTATAAACAATAGACTTACCAATTAAAAATAAATTGGAAGGGGCAGTAGGTAAATTATCTAATAAATAATCTGCAAAATATCTTATCGAAACTGGATGCTTATGCACTCCATAGGCAAATTGATCATATAGTTCATCAATAATAGCAACAATAGTATCGTTATTACCTCCATTCGCAGAGGCTCTATATTCAGCATATTCCATGGCCTCATTTTTTAATGATTTTCCAGTTACGATAAGAAAAGCTTCCTCCGGGCTATTAGCTAAATAATCTCTAAAAGACCCATCGCTGGTGGCTAAAGAGATGTTGATAGGAGAACTAAAAACTGAGGCTAAATCCGAAAAAACTAGTATGTCTTTTTCTGGACCAGAAGGCATTGTAAACTCAACGCTAGAACCAGAAATGGTTGTTCTTGTATTGTTTTCAAAATCATAAACGAAAGTTTTATTGAAAGGGCTATAAAAAGCAGGTAAGCTAATTTGGTGTGCAGCAGGATTAGCGGGAAGTCTGAATATTCTGCTTGAATCAAGAATACTAGCATAAGTTCTTGGATAAGTTAGTTTTACATAAGCCACTGCCGATTTGGCGCTTGAGTTTACCGATGTGCCATTGGCAAATCTAATGTCGGTATTAGCTGAAATTTGAGAAAGTGGAATGCTAAACGTATCATTAAACATATTAAAAGAGGAGAATGGATTACTAATTACAGGGGTAGTTTGGTTGTTGTAAAAAACCTCTATGTGATGACTAACAGTGCCTCCAGGGTTATTTACACCAGCATACTGTGTTTCGACTAATGCATCTGGGGCAGATATATTATTAGAGGCATTTGGGGTATTAATAGAAATAGTTTCATGACTGGTTGCACCGTAAGCAGAATAAAACCAACCTTCACCGGCAGTATATTCAACATCGTGCTTGCCAGTTCCACTTGAGTAAACCCCTCGCCAATATTGTTGTGAGCTATATTTGACAATCTCTTCTAAAAAGTAGTCGTCTGAAGTTGCAATTGATGCCGCAGTAATATCGGTGTATCTTAAGCTAGGGCTATTACTAAAAGTTATATAATATGTGGCGGTGTCATTATATAGACTGAAATAAGGATTAACCTGACTTTCTGGTAAATCGTAAAGTAAAGAGTCGAGCCAACCATCATTCGATTTTGCATAAAACTCTATTGATTCATTTGGTTCGAAGACATTATCTCCATCATCGCCATCAATATGAATATATTGTTGCTGCCCTCTTCCCCAAACTTGAATCTTATCAGGGTCAATTGCGCCAATACCAATAGAAGTAGCAAGGCTGTCTAAATCGTTATAGGTGACTTTCGTAACCCCATCTTCAACAACTTGAAATTTCAGATATTTTTGAGAATAATCTATCCATTCATTACCATACGGTTGCGCTATTACCAAAGAACTAGCAAGAATAAATGACAATATGTAAATGCTGCGCTTCAATTAATGGGTTGTTTGTAGAAATCAAATTTCAATGAAAAGACATGTGAATAAAGGGCAACAGATTGGTCTCCAATATCGGTAAACGCATAGTCTATTGCTAAATTGAGCGGTTTAATATTTAAGCCGATCCCAAAATTTGGTTGGAATGTAGTTACTTGCCTACTACCGATTTCCGATTTTACTTTTTGTACATTACCAACACCTCCCCGCAGGAATATAATTTTGTCATAAGATATTTCGACCCCCATATGAGGGTCAATACTTATAGGGTCTCCTGAAACAACAACGTTTCTTTTACCATCAAATGTAAAGTCTGCATTTACTTCTGCAAGGATGTAAATTTTTTCTTTGACAACTTCTTCTCTAGCAACTCCAATAATTAATCGAGGTAGTGTAATTTCTACAGAGTTTTTTGGTATTTCGTTATCGGTTTGAACAAAAGTTTCTTTCATTTGGTCAGATAAATCGAAACTCCATGCATTGTAAGTTGAAGTAACATCGCGAGCCATTGCTGCAAATTTCCACTTATTGTAATCATATTTGGCAGCCGCATCTAATCCGAACCCCCATGATTTTGCAAAGTCACCAGCTCTTCTATGAATTACTTTAATGTTAGCTCCAATTCTCAACCCAGGAATGCCTAATTTTCGTGCATAGGAGAACAGGAATGCATAATCGGCCGCAGAAAATGAGGATATTCGACTGTAATCTACATTTCCTTCTGTGTCGATTAATTCTGTAGTGTTGGGTATATTATCCACTCCAAATCGAATGAAGCTAAATCCAAGAGCACTATTAGTGTCAATTGGTGTAGCGATAGCACCGTAGTCGTATTTGGCAATTCCTGCAAAGTATTCAGAATGCATTAGGCCAACCGCTAAATTACTTTTAATTTCGAGTAATCCTGCAGGATTCCAATAGCCAGCAGTCACATCGTTGACAGTAGTAATAGAAGCGTTAGACATGCCCAGAGCCCTAGCACCAATACCAATGGCTAGAAACTCATTACTATATTTTCTTGCTTTGGTATCAGATACGCTTTGTCCAACTACTTGATTAACAAATAAAAAGCTAATTAATATAAGAAAACAAAATTTTCGAAAAATCATACTGCATAAAATTACAAATTCATTCAAGAAGACAAAACATAACTATTGAATAAATATTGCTTGAAACATCCCAAATTATACGACATCAAGGGTATATTTGTTCGCATGATTAAAGCTATTCCAAATACTTTAACGCTATGTAACCTAATTTGCGGGTGCTTGGGAATTGTATTTGCGTTTAATCAACAGCTCGAATGGGCGGGATATTTAATTGGAATTGCAGCTGTTTTTGATTTTTTGGATGGGTTTGCAGCGCGACTGCTAAACGCGAAATCACCTATTGGGGGGCAATTAGACTCGTTGGCCGACATGGTTACGTTTGGTGTTTTACCTGGGGTTATTATTTTTCAATTATTGAGTATTAGTTTTGGAGAATATTTTGTTGAATTTTCTCAGCGACCTATTACGCACATAGTACTAGAGTCCATAGGGTTTTTGATAGTTGCTTTTTCTGCTATGCGGTTGGCAAAATTTAATATTGACGAATCCCAGTCAGATTCTTTCATAGGAATGCCAACGCCGGCAATTGCTATTTTTATTGGGTCTTTGCCTATTATTTTGTTTAGCATGGAATTCAATTTTTACAATCCGTTAAGTGCAGAGATGCTAGATGCTGTTGGGAAAATGAAATACTGGAGCGATTTAGATTTTGCCGTAGTATCTGCTTTGCAAGCTACTTCGTTTTTGTTTGGTATGACCATTGTTTGTGCAGCAATGCTGGTTGTTCCGATAAGAATGTTGGCGATTAAATTTAGTGGTTTTGGATGGAGTGCGAACAAAAACATTTTTGTGTTTTTGATATTAGTTGCGATAATTGTAATTTATACGTCTATTCCTTACGTGTTCTATTTTAAGGGAATGCCAGTTTTAGATTTCTTGGCTATCCCGTTGGTGATTTTAATTTATCCTTTGTATTCATTGGCAATAAATACTATTAAGGGGTAATAAATTTAGTCAATTTTCTGTTTCCTCAATTCAAAATTCTGACCCAAGTAAACTCTTCTTACTTGCTCATCAGCAGCCAATTCCTCTGCAGTACCAGCTTTTAAAATGTTTCCTTCAAACAATAAATATGCTCGTTCTGTTATTGACAATGTTTCTTGGACGTTGTGGTCCGTAATTAAAATGCCGATATTTTTTTCCTTAAGTTTCGAAACAATACTTTGAATGTCTTCAACCGCAATTGGGTCAACGCCTGCAAATGGTTCATCTAACAAAATGAAATTGGGGTTTACCGCTAAACTTCTTGCAATTTCTGTTCTTCTACGTTCTCCACCAGAGAGGATATCTCCTCTGTTTTTTCGCACGTCATTCAGGCTAAACTCTTCAAGCAGCTCTTCAAGTTTATGCTTTTGTTCTCGCTTGCTCATCGTTGTCATTTGCAGAATGGCAATAATGTTGTCTTCGACACTGAGTTTTCGGAAAACTGAGGTTTCTTGAGGGAGGTATCCAATGCCTAATTGAGCTCTTTTGTACATCGGCTCAGCGGTAATGTCTTTATCGTCTAAAAATACGCTACCAGAATTAGGCTTTATTAAACCAACAGTCATATAAAATGAAGTTGTTTTTCCTGCGCCATTAGGGCCAAGAAGTCCAACGATTTCACCTTGTTTTACTTCAAAAGAAACGCCTTTTACAACAGTTCTACTTTTGTACTTTTTGACAATATTCTCGGCTCTTAAAATCATTTAGAAGTTAAATTGTAACATACCTCGAATTCCCCATTTAGCGATTTTGGAGCTGGAAAGAGATTCGTAATTCGCAATATAATCTTTATTTACATAAGCCATTCTCCAAAGAAAGTCAATACGCAATAATTGAAAAATATTTTCAATACCTATACCTGCTTCATAATAAGGTTTTTCAAGATCTGATAAGGTTAAAGGAAAGTTCATGTAATCATAGCTTTTGTCGTTTAATTTTCCAGTAACTGCTTTAACTGAAACAACCTCTCTCCATTTTAGCTCGTTCATTATAGGAATCTTATTAAGGAAAAAGCCATTAAAATGATGAGTTAACGAAACTGTGGCATATTCATCACTCACAAATTCATAATAGTTCATAAGATTGAATGCTGACATATCATATGCGTAAGTTTCATTTCCATTATGAAGCTGCAGCAATGGAAAAGGAAGAGCTCCCCAAATTTTTCCTCCTTCAATCATAGCGTCCAGCATTCCAAGCGCTCCTATTCTAATTTTGTCTTTAACGTTAAGTTTTATTTTATGGTATTCGTAATCGCTGTTTAATAGGTTTGGAATTCCATATGCATACTGCAATTGTATGGTCGGATATTTTGTTCCTAAACTCATTCGTTCAAATTCTCCGGAAACGAACTTTTCTTTATAAGCAAATCGCATGAAAATATTAACCTCTGAAACTCGAATATTTTCAATTGGAGTTTCTACTCCATTGAGGCTAGAGTAAAATTTCAGAGCTCCAAGTGGGCGAATTGTTTTTTGCATGAAGCCTAGTTTATGAGAGAAACCTTGGAACCATTCTCTTTCATAAGAAACTTTAAACTCTTCGTAACCACTCAATTTATCGAAAGGAGTTCGTCTAAATACAGAAGATATGATATTGTCTTGACTCCATGCATTTTCACTTATTCCAAGTTGTTCTACATCGTATTTATATGAACCATCAATTGATTGTCGAGGGTTTTTAGAGAGAAAATATTTAAATCCCCCTCCATATTTAAAATTACGATCTTTTGTGCCATAGGCTAAATAACCATTCAGCATTAATCGAGTGCTAAATGCATTACTCGTTCTCAAGCCTAGCCTAAATCTATGACCTTCAATTTGATTAAAGCTATACGTATTAAAGTAAGGTCCAAATTCAAGTGGTCCCCAGATTTTATAGCCAGTTACCAATAGCTGCAGAATATCGACATAAGACTTGAACGCAGGAACTTCGGTTAGGGTGTCTATCATCGCATAAATTTCGGCCTCTTGTTTAGTCAGTTTGACATGACGGGCTTCAGTCCAATATTCTTCAGATTTCTTACTCGCACTGTCAGAAACTATGATATCTTCCATGCCTTTAAAGAAACTATCGTTACGAGGTTTGTTGATGATAAATTCTCGATATGTTGATGTCTTTCTACCATAGAATCCAACTGCTTTCTTGGATACAATAAAGTCTACAATTAGCTCATCTCTAGTCATCATCCAAACTTCGTTTTCAACTTCATTATACTCTTGATAAACAGAAAAATCGTTAATGAAATTGATATTAGCATTTTCAGAAACTTTCGCTGTAATTTGTTTTACAGCATAGGTAGTGTCGCTAATCCACATTTCACCAACAAAGGTTAATTCATGTTTTCTTTTTGGAATAAAATCTAGTTTGTAGCACCATTTGTTGTTAAGGAAAGCACTGTCGGCAAGGTAATAGTGATAGGTTACTAATCCGAAATCGGCAACAGGGCTTATAAAACTTTTTCCAAAAACGGTGATGTAATTATCATAAATGTTTACGTTCTGGTACATATCTCCAAGAAACTGTTGTACGCTCTCATTTTTAACCCCAGAGACTCTGGAAGCTTTAATTTCTTCACGGTGAGATTTTGGATTTTCACGATAGTAAAAATCACCGATTGCTTCTGTTATAAACATCGGTAAATAAGGTTTATCATCAGTGGTGTCTATGTGTTCAAAAATGAACTGAAAGGGTTTGAAAGCCCGTTTGTTTTTATATTTTTCATCAATGTTATTTACATCAAATTCAACCTTGTTGTACACTTCGTATTCATATGCATCGAGCTTTTCACGATTATTAGCCTTTTTGTTCTTGATTACATTTTTAAAAATTTCGTGGGCGGGATTTAAATCCTTTCTTCTGTCATATTTAATAACTAGTTCTTGCAGCTCAACTTGCCCAGATTGCATTGGAAAATTAATTACTTGAGTTTTGTCTTTTTTTACCCGAAACGACTTGGGCTTATATCCAACGAATGAAGCAGATAGAGAATCTGTAGCGTAATAAGTTTCTAAAGAATAGAACCCGTTGATGTCCGAGGTGACACCAATCTTGCTGCCTTGAAAGCTGAGGTTAACAAAAGGTAAGGGTTTATTGGTCTCAGCATCATAAATTTTTCCTGACACTTTTGTCTTCTGTGCATTAACAGAAATAGACCATCCTAATGTAATTAAGAGAGCTATTAATAAATGATTCATTAGGCTTATGCGCATGGGAATTAACCTCGCAATTTAAATAAATATTTCACGAAAATAAGGAAACGTTTAAGGATTATTTTACCCTTCTTTTTTTTCGATTACTCTTGAGATAAAGATGCTGATTTCGTAAAGAAATAATATCGGCACAGACACTAGTAATTGACTAAACACATCTGGTGGAGTAATAATTGCTGATAGAATTAAAGCACCAATTAGGGCATGTTTTCTATATTTCTTTAGAAGTTCAGGAGTAACCAATCCAACTTTTGTCAAGAAATACACCATAATGGGCAGCTCGAAAACTATACCACAAGCAAGTACAATAGTGGTTACGGTTGAAATATAGGTAGATAGAGTTGGCAGGTTTACTACTTGCGTGCTTACGTTATACGTGATAAAAAAATTGACAGAAAGAGGCACGATAATGTAATAACCGAAAACGACTCCAAACATAAAAAGGAGAGAGGTAAAGAAAACAACACCCCTTGAATAGCTCTTTTCTGAGGCTTGCAGGGCTGGTTTAATAAATCTCCAAATTTCCCAAAATATATATGGGAAAGCCAAGATAAGTCCTCCGACTACTGATACTAATATATGTGTCATAAATTGACCGGACATTGCAATGTTTTGCAATTCATAGGGTTCTTGTCCGATACACAAGATATCTTTTGATCGCATTAATGCGGGGAATTGAATAAACAGCCAGTCGGACAATTTACACAGTGCTTTAAACGTTGGAAAATCAGCACTTTTTGGCCCAAAAATGATGGTGTCAAAAACAAATGTTTTATTTGAAAAAACAACAATTGTAACAACAATAATGGCCACTACAGAACGAACCAAATGCCACCTTAATGCCTCAAGGTGGTTTAAAAATGACATTTCTTGATCTGCGCTCATAAAATATTTGTTGGCGCCAAAGATAGCTTTTAACAATCTTTAACAAACTTCAATTACTTGTAATAAACTATATTTGTAAGCGTTATCAAAAAAAATTATTGTCATGAAAGCTATCATTTCGTTGTTTTTCTTAACAGTTTTAATTGTTATGTTTGGTTGTGGATCTTCGGAAACGGAGCTCGAAAGTTTAATTGAAGTAGTAAAAACTGAAAAAATTGTTTCAGGCGACATTGCTAAATCAGTTGCGAATATTGGAATTGATGGAATGACTTGTTCGGTTGGTTGCGCTAAAAGAATAGAGTTGAATTTGGCCAAATTGGAAGGAATTAAATCGGCATCTGTGGTATTTGAGGATAAAGTTGCTAAAGTTGAGTTTGACGATTCTAAAATATCTGAAGAGGATATGATAGAGATAATAGAAAAGCTAGGAGACTATAAAGTAAATACGGTTGAGATAGAAAAAACTGTGGTGAAACCTTCTGGAGGCGACGAAGCAAATAAGAAAAAGGAGATAAAAAAGGAAACTTCTGCTAAAAGTGTAGCACATAGAACAATCTCATTTCCAAATATATTTGACGTTTTGACACGGCTTTATAGAATCTAATCAAACTATTAGCACTTCTTATTTACCTTTGCGAAAAGTTTTGTTGTGAAGAAAGACACTCCTATTCTTATTTGGTTATTATCGGGATGCTTGCTTATCTTTATTATGGTTGTTGTTGGTGGCATTACCCGGCTCACGCACTCCGGTTTGTCGATGGTTGAGTGGCATTTGTTTATGGGTTCAATTCCTCCATTAAACCACGCAGATTGGATCGATATTTTTAAGAAATATCAACAATTTCCAGAATTTCAAGAGCTTAATTACGATTTTAAGTTAGACGATTTTAAATCAATTTTTTGGTGGGAATACATACATCGAATGATTGGCAGGTTGTTGGGAATCGTTTTCATAGTTCCGTTTTCATATTTCTTAGTTAAAAGGAGACTTAGTAAGAAATTAATTAAACAAAGTGCAGTAATGTTTTCTATGGGTGCGCTCCAAGGTTTTTTGGGTTGGTTTATGGTAAAAAGTGGTTTAGTTAGGGACCCGCATGTGAGCCATTTTAGGTTGGCTATTCATTTGACTTTCGCATTTTTAACTTTTGGATACATATTTTGGGTAATGCTTGGTACCTTTTTTAAAGACGAGATGACTCTTGCCGATTTTCCAGTAATAAGAAAATTAGGTTGGGTATTGTTTCCTGTCGTAATTCTTCAGATTGTTTATGGGGCCTTTGTTGCTGGGTTAAGAGCAGGAACTCTATATAATACATTTCCTAAAATGGGATCGGAATGGATTGCAGAAGGAGTGACTGCGATATCTCCTTTTTATCAAAATTTCATCTATGGCCTGGCAGGAGTTCAGTTTATACATAGATATATTGCTTATGTGGTTGTCGGTATAATTATAGCTATTTGGTGGAAATCAATAAAGCAACCGCTACAATATAGTCAGCGTTTGGCAGCACGGCTTTTACTTTATATTTTGGTTTTACAATTTACTCTTGGTGTGTTTACGCTTATTTATTCAGTTCCAGTTTTGTTGGGGCTTTTGCATCAAGCGGGGGCTTTTTTGCTGCTTGGGGCTAGTTTATTTTTGCTGCATAGGTTTAGAAGAGTTACCTGATAGAAAGAGCTTAGAACTTTTTTCAGAAGACAAACCATTATGCTTATTAATGGATAGCTATATTTTAAAAAAGCTAGATTAGGCTGCTAAAGTGAAGATTGCCTATGTAATTATCTACTTTATATTTCGTTGTTTTTTGAATTTAGGCTCAATTTGCATTCCTGGTTTCGGCATTATTTCTATATGCTCCTCTTTAGGATATGACTTATCGCTCCAACCAACAAATTTGTAACCTGGTTTCGGAATTGCTTGTAATGAAATTGGAATGTTTTCCAGGTAGTATCCCTTCCAAGGATATTTTTTTATCATAATACTGTTTATTTGAATATCCCCATTTTCATTTCCTTTTAAAGTTATCTCAGCTTCACCTCCTTCCAATCCATAATGGGTCATAATATGGCTACGAATATTGCAAGGTCTTTGCACAGCATATTCCATTATCCAGTCAACACGTTGATTCGAAGGAATGTATAGCATAGTGTCTTGCCATCTTTCTTTTTCTCTTGGCACTTCTAGCGCAATATGATTGGTAATTTGATTTACTAACCTAATAACGTTATCACTATGCAATGTTGTATTCAAATAATCACACATTCTGTTTGCAAAATCCTTTCTAAAATGTTCACTTTCTAGAAGAAGCGAAAACAAAAAGACTTCATCTCCTTCGGCAAATCTGCTAATTGAGTTTTCATCATAAGTGTGCCATGAATCTTGGTCATAGCTAATCCATTCCCATTTTTGGCTCGGACCTTTCGGTCGCCAATATCTTATATTGACCTGATTGTCATGCGTACTTGAATACACTTCATATATCCAATAATCAATATAACATTCCATGTTCATCATAGTACACAACTTAGCATATATTGAATCATTCAATGATGGATTTTTTAGAATGAACGTAGTTAATTCATCGTATCGTCTTGAATTCCCTCTGACTACAGTTTCATTTTCACCAGTCATAATATCAACATTGGCGAAGCCGAAATTGTTTTCTATGAAGTCAGCGCCTTTTCTTTCCATTAGGTTGTAAAGTCCCCAATATTTACCATTAAGAAATAACAAAACCGGCTGGTAAGCTTGCATTCCTACGGTGCTGCCCATTTCTTTGTTTACTTCGTATAATAGTTCATTTTTAAAGCGCTCTCCAACCCATAGATCTGGCACGTTCCTCCCTGATGTTGCATCTGATCGTATGCCAATACTTCCAAAACTATGTATGTCTTTGTCTTTAAATATTTGGTAATTTATTCGAGAATGGCCGTATGCATCATCTGTAAAAAGAGCAAACGACTTTTTTGGTTGCCTACGGCTTGTTTTCCCAGAAATTCGCATGTTTATCGCATTATTAAAAGCGGGATATAAAGCTCCAGAATCTGTCAGGTCGAAATATTCAACGTTTCCCTCTCGCTCCCAACCTTTTCTTTTGTATTTATAGTAAATGCCTTGCTTTTTATCCCAGAGGTCTTTAGGATCTGCAGTAAGAGAGATAACTGGTAACGATGGTTTTTCGTTAATAAAATACGTTTGGGTAGCAATAGTTCCAGGAAAATATCCTTTTCGAATTAAAGTTGTACGAAGAACAGTTGTTGAGTCTATTTTTATAGGAGAGTCGTATAAGATACCCTGTTCGATTGTAGGTTTTTTTCCATCAGTAGTATAATAAATTGCGCCCGCATAACTGCAACTTAGTTCTATAGTTAAGGTTGAATCGTAAAAACCACTTGAGGTTGAAAATTCGGGAAAAATAGCTGGGTCGTTTATACGAGATCCACCAACGTTAGGTGAACCACCTGTTGGAATCGGAAAGAAACACATTTGTTTTGTTGCGTCTAGTTCTCTTCCATAGGAAATATCAGAATATTGGAGAGGATAATTAAGTTGGTCAATTAGATTTGTATCAGAATCAAATATTGCAATAAATCCACCATTTTGGGCTAAATTAAAATTTAGATGTCTTGTCCCTTGCTCATCATCTCCGTCAGCCCATAGTATTATTCTTTGCTGTGATTCAATTGTTGTCCAATACGCTTTAGTTGAAGGTATTTGATGTTTAGTAGGGTTATCAATATTATCTGTTAAAAAAAAATTACCAATGTCAATTGAAGAATCCCCTGCATTGTATAACTCAATCCAATCGTCACTTTCGCCAAAGCCATCTGAAATGTTCTTTTTGTTGGCGGCCATTAACTCACTAATGACTAGAGATTGGCCGTTAGTTTGAATAACTAGTTCTAATAGAATTCCTAATATAATTGCTCCCCTTCTCTTCATTCCCTCTTCGATTTATTATATTATAAAAAGTCCCCCGAAAATTCGGAGGACTTTTAAAAATCAATATTAGCTATTTGTTTTTATTTAATAACAATGATTTTGTTTTTAACATTTAGCGTTGGAGTACTAAGTTGCACAAAGTATATACCACTCGCTAAGTTAGAAGCATCAAAAGCTATGTTGTTATTTATTCCACCTTGCACTGTGCCTGCGAATATAACTGAGCTTTCACCTTTAAGATTAATTACCTCTAATTTCGCTGTTTCCGTTTCTGGAATAGTGAAGTTAAAGTTAGTCGAACGTTCTAACGGATTTGGACTAGTGCTAAGTAAAGCAGCTGGAGTTGTACCTAAAATTGAAGTATTACTCTCGCTCGCTGAACGACCAGCAACTGCACGATCAGTAATGTCTTTACCGCCTTCTCTTGCAGAAGCATCTGTACATGCATTTCCATCAGTATCTGTCCATCCAATTACCTCAAACGGGAAGAATACTTTTCCTACTGGATTTTCACAACAGTTGGTAGGAACTTCAATTTTACCAAAATTAGTTCCTGCTAGTTCGAAGTACGTCTCTTTTCTAAGGTAAGATATGCCTCCTGCTGATGCATCTACTGTAAACACATCTCCAGTTGTAACACTGCTTAGGCTCAAAAGAGGAACATTACATTTCTTAGCATTAACATTGATGTCTTGGTTAGAAGCACCAATGTATCTAACAGTTAGGCTAACAAGTTTACCCGAACAAACACAAGATATTGTGGTATCAGCAGGATAAACATTGTTACAAGCTTCTGTTTGTTGCTCATCACAAGCTCCTAAGGTATAACCACAATTCAATCTTTTTTGAATATGTTTAACCTTAACACAATAAGTAACTCCATTAAGACACATTTTAACTTCGTCTTTATTGTTGTTTGGAGAGTTTTTAGAGCTACAAGCTGATCCAGATACACTGCTAAAAGCAGAACCTAAAGAAGAGTACTTAGATTTGCAAGATGAACTTGATCCGCTAGATCCACTTTTTGAATGACTTCCAGAACCACTTCCAGAGCTAGAAGAAGAACAGCTATATCTACTCAACTTACTTTCATAGCTAATTCCAGAGCTAACAGGTGATGAAGAGCTAGAGCTGTGGCTAGATTTGGATTTTGATTTCGAATTAGAATGTGATGAGTGTGAACTAGAACCTCCTTTTTTAGTGCAAGAGATGTCAATTACTTCAACAGTCCAATCAGTAGAAGCTGAACATCCGTTCGCATCAGTCGTTTCAAACGTATATGTAGATGTAGAATCTGGACAAACAATCACAGAAGCCGTAGATTCTGAAGTTGTCCAATCATAGCTATATCCAGGAGTTCCACCAGCAGCAGATCCATTTATCGTTGCACAAGCATATTCAATACCTACACCTTCATAAACAATAGCACAACCTTCTAAATCAACTGTTAATAAAGTTGGTTCTTCAACAGTAATAGTTGTAGAAGTTGAGCAGTTGTATCTATCCGTAACTACATATGTATATGTACCTGCTGTAACTGTGAAGTTTCCGACACCAGTATAAGGAAGTGTTCCACCTGCAGCAGAAACTGTTACAACAGTTGTTCCACCGAAGCACGCGATGCTTCCTGATGTAGAGCTTGATGTAAGTAATGCTGGCTCATTAACAGTAACTGTTACTACATCTGATGTACAACCAT
>Ga0209406_1001014_pt1 | contig 21585 bp, 18 predicted proteins | sample COGITO_mtgs_1204_FD_184808 | JGI IMG/M metagenome (GOLD analysis project Ga0209406, IMG submission 184808) | Pelagic marine microbial communities from North Sea - COGITO_mtgs_120426 (SPAdes) (version 2) | ecosystem: Environmental > Aquatic > Marine > Epipelagic ...
TGGTGCAATTACTGATAGCCATACATTAATAAATGGATTAGATTCGACTTTAACATTTAGTGTTGGAGTTACAGACGAGATTTGTGTTAATTATAGTGCTGGATCATTCCCTGATGAGGTAACTTACGTGCTATCGTTGGGTTCACAAATTTTATTGTCAGATGGCTTTAATGTCGATGGTTTAGGGCCCGATCAAGGTCAGGTATGGTGTGCCGTTCAAGTATGTGGTCTAAATGATGCTACTTACGCATATGATTGGAGTCCAGCTTCGTCTTTAACAAGCGATAATACTAAATTTACCGTTGCATCACCCGCAAGCAGCACAACCTATCAAATTATTGTAACTGATACGGTGGGTTTCTGTGCAGATACTGCTGAGATTGATATAACAGTAATTGAAATACCTCAACCATCCGTTAGTTCTCCAGGTAGCTTTTGTGAAAACCAGCCTCCAATTAACTTGCAGACTTTAGTTGACATACAAGGAGGAACATGGTCGGGTTCTGGCATTGTCGATCCAGTTTTAGGCACGTTTAATCCAAACGATGGAATTATTGGGTTAAATACAATTAATTATACTGTTACTATATTAGGTTGCACGGGTGACACAACTTTTAATATTCCTATTAATATTATACCGGGTGCGCCAAGTGCTTTAACTAATAGCCCTTATTGTCAGGCGACTTTAATAAGCAACGTAAATGGAAATGGCTCTGGGGGAACATTAACATGGTATGAGTATAATCAAATAACAGCGATTGATACTGGTACAGCACCAAATTTAGGTATCGCTGGAGAAAATGACACGCTGTATGTAAACGAAACATTGAATGGCTGTACTAGTCCATTTACCGCCGTTCCAATAGAAGTAATTCCTCAACCCAACGTTAGTTTTACTGGAAACAGTGAACCTGATTCAACTCAAGGTTTAATTCCAATGGATGTTCTTATCTCTAACGATTCTGATGATAGTTTGAGCTATGTTTGGAACTTCGGAAATGGAACATCTTCTGGAGACCAAGACCCCGGAACAATAATTTACAACTCTATTGGGAATTATCTAATTGTGATGGTTGGTACCGATGCCAACGGATGTCAAAATAGTGATACATTATTAGTTGATGCAGATGATGTAACTTTTATCCCAATTGTTTTCTCGCCAACAGGTGACGGGATTAACGATGTATTCAAGGTAACTGGTTTCCCGGAAGATGACTTCTTGTGTATAATCTATAACCGTTGGGGTGTTAAATTGTATGAATATACCGACCCAATTAATGGATATTGGGACGGAGGAACGCATCCTGATGGAACCTACTTCGCATTAATTACTTATACAGATTGGGGCGGTGAAAAGAAAAGTTTTGAGGGCGCAATTACACTATTACGAAAAGCTAGGTAATTTTATTAACCGACATTACTGCCTATCCTAGAAACGAAAAAGTACCTACTTCTGTAGGTGCTTTTTACTTAATGTCTACAAAGCAAAATCGTCTTAATACTTTTCTTTTTGAGGCTCATCAATTAACTGCACAAGGGTTTCTTTCTCTCTCCCGCTCTTCAAAAATTATAGATTCCTAGACTCTTTTTAATGCACATTTTTTCGTTGATCTTCCTCCAATAACAATGGGAAGTTGCACCCATATATTATTAGATTGTTCTTAAAAAGAGGGAGATGTATTTTCGTTAATGTAACGACCTATGGTTGTAAACATGCGCCGTTGCTAGAAGGAATCCTGCAATCGGCATAAGTAACATTTCCATCTGCATTATACCTATATGTAAACTAATTATTAAGCCAAAGCTTATAGCAAACAACAGAAAAGGTAATGATTTTTTATGTTTCAAATATCCAATAGTAAATGAAGACGATGCAATGATAAAGCTCACCAAAATAATCGCATGTTCCACAGGTTCGCCAAAGAAAAAATTGTCTTTTAACATAGGTTGTGCCATCATAAGCATAGGAAATACAACGCAGTGTATACCACATACAACCGACAATGTTGCTCCAACAAGATCTATATTTATCGACTTAATTCTATGTAGTATCTGACTCATAAATGAAACTCAGTTGCAAAAGTATGCTATTTGCAATTCTGTTGCAAGTTTTTTCTTTGTAAATTTGCAGACATGGATGCAGAAAATATATTAGCTGAACACGGGCTTAGAAATACCGAGGCAAGACATGGCGTTCTTGATGTGTTTAACAAATATGACTATGCACTTTCTCATAGCGACTTAGAGAAGGAGCTGCAAAAATATTTCGACCGTGTTACGATATACCGAACAATTCATTCGTTTCTCGATAAAGGCATCATTCATAAAGTTATTGACGATTCGGAATCTGCTAAATATGCACTTTGCGCTGATGAATGCTCCTCAGACCGACACCATGATAATCATGTACATTTCAAATGCACAAAATGCGGGAATTCGGAATGTCTTAATCATGTGCAAATTCCAATCATTAATGTACCCAAAGGATACCTTGTAAGTGAATCCAATCTCTTAATTGAAGGGGTTTGCGGATCTTGTAACTAAAAAAGGCCTTCCTAGAGGAAGGCCTTACTTAATAACCCCTCCGGATAATTAATATCCGGAATTAATGAACCAAATCCTATCCATTAATGCTCTTCTCCGCAGTGAACTGTATACGTAGTTCCACTAATTATATATCCATTTGCTTCTAAATCTTCGATTTCATCTCCGCACTTCTCACCGAGTTCCACTTCATCTCCATTAGTGTCATCATAATGACATTCGTGACATTCTTCTTTTTTACATGCTGAAAACATTAGCATTGAGCTTACAGCTAGTACCGACAAATAATTTAATTTTTTCATGATTTCTGTTTTTTTGTTGATTTTGAAAATTTGATAATAAGATTTACATAAAAATTCCTTCCTGGATTATTTAGTCCTAGGATCTTTAACCTTGAAAGATGATCGAAATATTGTTCGTTGAAGACGTTTTTCACTCCCATTCCTAACTCTACTGGTAGTCGGAAATCTGCCGCAAGATTAATGCCTAGATTAACTAAGTTGTATGCTACACTCATTGATTCAAATTGTGCTATTCTATTTTGCTGAAAAAAATACTGATGCTGAACAACAACATTTTTCAATTTTACTTTAGCACTAGTATTAAACTCGTACTTCAAAAAAGTATTAACCCGGCTATGGGGAATTCTTGGAAGAGGGTTTCCCGATTCATCTGTTGCATATACACTGGAGTAACTACTCTCTAAATGAAGGTTATCTATAAAGTGTGGATGGTAGTGAAATCCTAAACTACCTCCTGCAAGAACAGCATAGTTCGCTTGTTTATATTGGAAAACGGGTAAGTCGTCTATTGCCGAATCTTGAGGGCTTCTATATATATAATCCTTCATTCGGTTATAAAATGGATTTAATACAAACTCAAAATGCTCTGTATGATATTCGTATGAAATATCTGCCTGAATTGCTTTTTCACTTTTTAAGTCCTGATCTCCTATATCGTATGTAAGTGTGCCGTGGTGCACCCCATTTGACAAAAGCTCAATTGATTGTGGAGCACGATAACCACTTGATATGTTACCTCGAATTGTTGATTTCTTGGAGTCTCGCGAAACTCCAAAAGAGTAATTAACTCCAGAATATGTGTTGTTGATTGGATCATTCCCGTTAAAAACATCTGTTGTTGTAATTACTCTGGAATCTAACCTTACACCGCCTTCGGCAACCCAATTAAAAATTGCGAAATTTGCCAATAAGTATGCCCCATTATCGAATGTTACAGCATCCGGAACTAACATTTCCGAGGCATTATCATGATTCGAATTGTTTTGATACATCCCCTGAATTCCACCAGTCAGTTTTAGTCCATTAGAGAAATCTCGTTTATAATAAAGATTATAAAGTCCGTTGCTAAGAGTCATATTGATTCCTGGAACAGATACCTTCTCGTCAAATTCAGTCAGTTGATTAGATGTGTACCCAAGGTTCGCCACAACTTCACCATTGGCGAGATAAAACTTGTTATTGAATAACAAATAATGGTTAGTAATCGATTGGGCCGGAATTATGGCTTTTCGATTTTGTTCAGTGGATAGAAACAAATAAGAATGTACTTGTTCCTCATGCGTATGCCCTGGCAATCCAATCCTATTAGAAAGATAGCTATAACGGATATTGCTAACCCATTTTTTTCTATTAAACCCTAACGATAGTTTTGCATTCGTTTTTTTATACCTAGAATTTTTAACGTATAAACTATTTGGTATTTGATAGTCAGCATGATTGGCATAATTCAAATATGCATTAACCCTAATATTCTTTTTAGCTGTGCGCAACGATAAAGTATTATCAAAACCCATTGTAACTGAGTTAAACTTGGAGCTTAGTTTCGAACCAAATGAATTTTGATTTGCATAGGGTTCATCTACGAAATAAACAACCCCGCCCAAGGCATCTGCCCCAAACAATAAGGAAGCAGGTCCTTTTATGATTTCCACACTACCAATTCCAATCTCGTCTACACCCATTCCATGGTCTCCGCCCCATTGCTGATTCTCAATTCTAAGTCCATTCAGATAAGTTACAATTCGTGAGCCCGACAAACCTCTAATTACTGGCTTACTTATGCCAATACCAGTGGTAGATTGGTATACACCTGGAATATTTGAAATTGCTTCACCTAGAGTATTAGGCTGAATTACATTTAGCTCAGAGAGCTGACGAGACTCTATATTAGAAATTGTCTGATTCTGGATTTTCCCCCCAAGCGAAGAAACTATGATTTCCTCTAGTTGAAGATGACTTGGTTCAAGAAAAAAGGTATCTAATGCACTAGTTTTTGTATTTCCCACCGCAATTAAATTTGCATATCCAATTGCAGAAACCTTGATTGTTAAATCTTTTGGTAATTCACCAAAGTAAGAAAAAGTACCAATAGAGTCCGCTAATGTGCCAGAACCTATATCTAGATAATAAATTGTTGCATACGGAATAGGCAGGTTAGTTTCTAGATTTATAACAGTGCCGCCTCCGATGCCCTGAGAAAACAACAGGCGGGGAAAAAATGTCAAACAGAATATTACAATATATCTCTTCATTGTGCAATTGTGTTGCAAATATATGTGTTTGTTTTGTTTTTGCAACATAGTTGCAATTTAATTTTTAGCTAATGCTACCTTTATCCCAATGTATTTTGACCTTTTTCAGAGCAAGTTGTTAGCTGAACTTGAAAAGCCCTTACCGGGTATTGAATCCCATTATAAGTTGGCCCCTTATAAGGGTCTAGCCAGGAAAAAAGCACAGGAACAAGACCCCAACCCTAGGCTAAGTGCGGTATTGGCATTATTATTTCCAAAAAATAATGAACCACATGTTTTGCTTACACTGCGCAACTCCTATAAAGGAGTTCACAGTAAACAAGTGAGTTTTCCTGGCGGAAAACGAGAAGAAATCGACAAGTCATTTGAACAAACTGCACTTCGAGAAACTGAAGAAGAGGTTGGTATCTCTCCAAAATCTATTAAAGTTATTGGTAAATTAACAGAAGTTTACATTCCTCCTAGTGGGTTTTTAGTTCACCCTTTTGTTGGTGTCACATCTTTTAGTCCTATTTTCAAACCAGATGCCCATGAAGTTTCCGAAATTATTGAATGCTCTATTTCTCAGCTCCTCGATGACTCAATTATTAAAGAAAAATACATTTTTGTAACTACTCATCGAAAAATTAAAACCAAGTACTTTAATGTTAATGGGCATGTTGTATGGGGAGCCACGGCTATCATGCTTAGTGAATTGAAAGATATTATAAAACAAATTGTATGACTAAATTATTGCTTTTAATCTCCATTATAATTATTGCTCAAATTGGGGTTTGTCAACCTTATTTAGAAAACAAAACATATACGTATCGAGAGACAATAAACGAATACACAAAACTTGATGAGTTATACCCAAACGCCAAACTTTTTACTAAAGGACATACTGATTCGGGGAAGCCATTGCATTTATTTGTTATCACAAGCGATGGGGAATTCAACGCAACATCGGCTAGCCAAAAAAATAAGCGTGTTTTGTTAATTAACAACGCAATTCATGCGGGAGAGTCTTGCGGAGTTGATGCATGCATAGAGCTCTCCAAAGACCTTTTGAAAAATGATGAAAATAACCTTTTAGAACATGTTATAATCTGCATAATTCCTGGGTATAACGTTGGCGGTATGCTCAACCGGAACAGTACTTCCCGAACAGGACAAAATGGTCCTGAAGAATATGGCTTTCGAGGCAATGCTAAAAATTTAGACCTTAATCGTGACTTTATTAAATGTGATTCTAAAAATGCAAAAGCGTTTACTCGAATTTATCATGAGTGGAATCCAGATGTTTTTATCGACACCCACACCACCAATGGTACCGATTTTCAATACAACATGAGTATAATTACAACACAGCCTGACAAACTTGACCCTTTAATCAGGAATTATGTAAGAGAAAAGATGAACCCTGCCATCTACCAATCCATGGAAACTGCCGATTTTGAAATAACTCCATACGTATTGGCTTTGGACAAAACCCCTGACAGGGGATTCAAAGATTACCTCGAAACACCGAGGTATTCGACTGGTTATACTGCTCTTTTTAATACGATTGGTTATGTAACCGAAGCTCATAAATACAAACCATATAAAGACCGAGTGGAATATACGTATCAATTTATTCTGAAAACTGTAGCTTGGATGAATCGAGATTATAAACAGCTTGGCTTAATTCGTGAAAAAGCAGCAGCTGAGTTACGAACTCAAGCTAAATTTGATATCTTCTGGATGCCAGATACTGTTCATTATACCGAAGTTAATTTTAAAGGATATCGTGCAGAGAAAAAATCTAGTATAACAACCGGAAGCGAGATTCACTATTACAATCACGACAAACCATATACGAAAAAGGTAAAATATTATACTAGATATTCTGCTTCTAAAACAGTTATTCGCCCTAATGCTTATCTCATTCCGCAAAGCTATTCTGATGTAATCAATCGCTTACAACAAAACAAAATTAAAATGACTCAAATAGCTGCTGATACTCTCATGGAAGTTGAAGTTTACTATATCGAAAATTATAAAACAGTTAAAAACCCGTACGAATCTCATTACCTCCATTACGATGTAAAAATTCGAAAAGAGACACAGTTTGTGCAGTTTTATAAGGGAGATTGGCATATTCAAACTAACCAATCAGGCAACAGGTATATTATAGAAACTCTTGAGCCAGAAGCTCATGATTCATATTTCGCATGGAATTTTTTTGATGGAATTTTGCAACAAAAAGAGTGGTTTTCTTCTTGGCATTTTGATGATGAAGCTGCGAAAATTCTACGCCAGAATGCTGATATAAAAGCCGAATTCAATAAAAAGAAGCTAATCGATAAAGAATTTGCGGATGATCATTTCTCTCAGCTGTACTTTATCTATAAAAGATCAGAACATTATGAGATAACACATAATCGCTATCCGATATATAGATTAGTGCAATAGCATTCTGCGAGCTAACATGTTAGGCACAATTTTTGTTGATCATCGTGCTTACCTTATTAAATACCCGCTTAATTAGACTTCTTCCAAGAAATGAAAAAACACCTTATCGTTCTTCTTGGCATACTTGGCTTCCATGTTGTTGGATCTGCTCAAGTAATATCTATTAGGGATCAAGAAAATTATCAAGCATTAGAATATGTTACACTTTATTGTGACTCTCTATCTGCATCTGCTGTTACAAATCAAAAGGGACAAGTCGAAATTTCCCATTTTTCGGGATCAAAATCAATAAAAATAAGAATAATAGGGTTTGAACAGCAAATCCTCAGTTTTGAAGAAATCGTTGCAGCTAATTTTCAAATATTTATGACTCCTTCCGAGATTTCTCTAGACCATTTAATAATTTCTGCTACCCGCTGGAGCAGGTCCCAAAGAGAGGTTCCAGAGAAAATAACTTCTATTTCTGCGAAACAAGTCGCTCTACAAAATCCACAAACAGCTGCAGACCTTTTAGGTGCCTCTGGCGAAGTTTACATTCAAAAAAGTCAACTTGGAGGTGGAAGTCCAATGATTAGGGGATTCGCTTCTAATAGGCTGCTAATTGCCGTAGACGGCATTAGAATGAATAATGCTATTTTTAGAAGTGGGAATTTACAAAACGTAAATTTGGTTGACCCATTTGCTTTAGAAAATACTGAAATATTCTTTGGGCCTGGCTCGGTTATTTACGGAAGTGATGCCATTGCTGGTGTTATGAGTTTTAAAACTCTTGAGGCGAAATTAAATCCTGACAGCAACGCAACTGTATCAGGTAAGGCAGCAACTAGATATTCTTCAGCCTCGAATGAGCAAACTGGTCATTTTGATGTAAATATTGGGTGGAAGAAATTTGCAACACTCAGTAGCTTATCCTATTCCGATTATGGGGATTTAAGAATGGGAAAATTTGGGCCTAAAGAATATAAAAGAGGCTTTTATGTTCAACGCGAGGATGGAGAAGATGTTGTTGTCACAAATCCCGATCCCTTGGTTCAAAATCCTACGGGTTATTCTCAAACAAATTTTATGCAAAAAATTCGGTTTACACCCAATAATAAATTAGACTTCAAATATGGGTTTCACTATTCCGCAACTACAGATGTGCCAAGAAATGATAGGCTTGCTCGAACAAAAAATGGCAAACCAATAAGTGGGGAATGGTATTATGGTCCGCAAATTTGGGCAATGAACAACATAGAAGTCTCTCACGAATCACCAACCAAACTATACAATCAACTAAATATGCGTTTCGCTCACCAGTACTTCGAAGAGAGTAGAATCAATAGGGGCTTCAACAAGCCTAATCGCATCAAGCGTGTAGAAAAAGTAAATGCATACTCGTGGAACCTTGATCTCAAAAAGCTCCTTGGTGAAAAGCACCAGTTTTTTTACGGTACGGATGTAGTTATAAATGCTGTAAATTCATCTGCATCTATTGAAGACGTCAATACAGGAGAAAATAAAAAAGGCGCTGCCCGATACCCGAATTCTCTTTGGCAATCATACGCAGGGTACCTTTCATACCATTACGAAGCCTCTCCAAAAGTGTTAATTCAAGCGGGTGCTCGATACAACCAGTTTGTTCTCGACTCTCAATTCGACACCGCCTTCTACTCATTACCTTTTACCGTTGTCAGCATTGGCAATGAGGCGATTACCGGTAGTGTCGGGGTACGTTATAACCCCAACGAAAAATGGACCTTAAGCGCTAATCTGGCATCTGGATTCCGTTCTCCAAATGTTGATGACGTAGGTAAAATATTTGACTCTGAACCGGGTTCCGTAGTAGTTCCTAATCCAGATTTACAAGCTGAATATTCTTACAATGCTGAGATGAGTATCACGAAAATATTTAAAGACTTTCTAAAGATAGACCTTACTGGGTTTTACACTATTTTGGAAAATGCTTTGGTACGAAGAAATTACACACTTAACGGACAAGATAGTCTCTTATATGATGGCGAAATGAGCAAAGTACAAGCGGCACAAAATGCAGCACAAGCCCATGTTTATGGCGCTCAAGCAGGGCTAGAGCTAAAGTTAATTAAAGGCTTTAGTATTTCTTCTCGTTTTAACTATCAGCAAGGGAAAGAAGAATTAGATGATGGTACGATTACACCATTGCGCCATGCTGCTCCATGGTACGGAGTTTCACATCTAACCTATTCAGCTCAAAAACTAAAACTCGATTTGTATACAAGCTATAATGGTGAAATTTCTAATGCCAACATGCCTATTAGCGAACAGAAAAAAACCCATCTATATGCTATAGACAACAACGGAAAACCATACTCCCCTAGTTGGTATACACTCAACTTTAAGGCTATGTATCAAGTAATTGAGTTTATGTCTATTAGTGCCGGTGTAGAAAACATAACCGACCAACGTTATCGGCCATATAGTTCTGGTTTAGTTGCCCCAGGTCGTAATTTTATATTCTCCGTAAGGGCAATTTTTTAGCATATTTGCACCCCCTATGGAAGAAAAAAAGAAAAGACATTTGGCAATATTAGGCTCTACAGGCTCAATTGGCACTCAGGCTCTTCAAGTAGTTCGAGAACAACCTGATAGCTTTGTTCTAGAGGTTTTATCTGCCCATTCTAATGCCGACCTATTGTTAAAACAGGCTGTAGAATTTAAACCAAATACCGTTGTTATTGGCGATGAATCGCAATACAAAAAACTAAAAGATACACTTTGGGAATTAGATATCAAGTGCTTTTGTGGCATAGATGCGCTTGCCCAAGTTGTGGAAATGGAATCAATTGATATTGTGCTTACTGCAATGGTTGGTTATGCTGGTCTTAAACCGACAATAGCCGCGATAAATGCAGGCAAAAGTATTGCACTAGCGAACAAAGAAACGTTAGTTGTTGCCGGTGAATTGATAACTAAATTAGCACAGGAGAAAGGAGTAAATATTTACCCCGTTGATTCTGAACACTCTGCAATCTTTCAATGCTTGACCGGCGAATTTGAAAATACAATTGAAAAAATATATCTAACCGCTTCTGGAGGACCATTTAGGGGGAAGAAACGCCAAGATTTATTAAACGTTACCAAAAAACAAGCACTTAAACACCCCAATTGGGAAATGGGCGCTAAAATCACGATTGATTCAGCTACCCTTATGAATAAAGGTTTGGAAGTAATAGAAGCGAAGTGGTTGTTTGGCCTAGCGCCAAAACAAATTGATGTTATTGTTCACCCTCAGTCTATTATTCATTCAATAGTGCAATTCGAAGACGGTAGTATGAAAGCGCAAATGGGATTGCCTGACATGAAACTTCCCATTCAATATGCAATTGGATATCCGCAACGGTTAAAAAATAATTTTCCTCGATTTAACTTTTTCGACTACCCAAATCTTTCCTTCGAACAACCTGATAGAGAAACTTTTAGCAACCTGAACCTTGCCTTTTCTGCACTACAAAAAGGAGGTAATATTGCTTGTGCCTTAAACGCAGCAAACGAAATTTCTGTTGATGCTTTTTTGAAAGGAAAAATTAAATTTTTAGACATCGCAGAAATTAATGGTAGCAGCATAGAAAAAGTTACTTTTGTCGCCCGTCCGAACTATGAAGATTATGTAGCAACCGATGAGCAAACAAGAATTATTGCAAAAGAATTAGTAGGATAAATGGAAACTTTAAGCATCACTGGACAACTTATTTTAAGCTTATCAATATTAATTACCCTACACGAATTAGGACATTTTGTTCCTGCGAAATTATTCGGAACTAAAGTGAGTAAATTCTATTTATTTTTTGATTTTCTTTTCCCTTTTCCAAATGTTGCCAATTTTTCACTTTTTAAGTTTACCAAAGGAGGAACTGAATATGGTATTGGGTGGTTTCCTTTTGGAGGATACGTCCAAATTGCAGGAATGATTGACGAAACTACTGACAAAGAAGACCTTGAAAAAGAGCCACAGCCTTGGGAGTTTCGTTCAAAACCAGCTTGGCAACGCCTTATTATTATGATTGGTGGTGTTACGGTTAATTTCTTTCTTGCTGTCGCCATTTATTCGATGGTGCTGTTCGTTTGGGGCAAGCAATATATTCCAGCTAACAACGCTGTTTATGGTGTTCATTGTGATGATCTCTTGATCAATTTAGGGTTTCAAGAAGGAGACAGAATTATCTCAATTGATGGTGAAATAATTGATGCTAACGCAACAATTCAAGCCGTTTCAGGAGATATTATTTTAAACCAGCCATCAATAGTTACCGTTGATAGAGACGGCGCAGTAATTGATGTTTCGATTCCCGAAGATTTTGCTCAAGATGTGTTAAAAAATAAGGTGAAATCGCTATTTTCTCTGCGTGTTCCTGTTGTTGTAGATACTTTAATTGCTGGGAATCCTGCCATCGATGCAGGTTTGTTAAAAGGAGACAGCATTATTGGTGTCAACAATGTTTCAACATCCTATTTTTCTGATTTAGTTCAAGAACTGCATAAAAACACAGATCAAACGGTGAGTTTGAAATACTATAGAAATGGTTCTCTAAGTTCCCTAGATGTAAAAGTAACTAGCTCAGGGACTATTGGATTTGGAAATACTAACCCGACTAAGTTTTTTGACTTCGAACAAAAAGAATACAATCTATTTTCTTGTGTTCCTGCCGGTTGGAACATGACAATAAATACACTAGATAGGTACATAGCACAATTACCACTAATTTTCTCTAAAGAAGGGGTTAAACAAATTGGCGGTTTCGGAACAATGGCTAAAATGTTTAATAAGGAATGGGTTTGGCGCTCATTCTGGATAATGACTGCTTTTATCTCTGTAATGTTGGCATTTATGAACTTACTTCCTATCCCAATGTTAGATGGTGGATATGTTATTTTTCTAATTATCGAAATAATAATAAGAAGACCTGTGCCCGACAAGGTAATTGAAATTGCTAATATGTTTGGTTTAGCTCTTGTACTGCTATTATTAGTTTATGCCAACGGCATGGATATCTTTAGAGGATTCTTCGAATAATATTTTCTCTTCTAAATAAACATCATAATGTTGGTTACTTCAGCCAACCTAGTTCGTCTTGACTCCTAATCAAGGTAACTTCGCAACAAAGCGGAGCCGATGTTTAAAAAAGTTGTTATTTCAATTGTTGTTATTTTAGTTGCCTACGTGTCATTCTCGCAAGACGCAACAATAGATCTATCTTCAGAAGAACCTCGACTGACAAAAACAGAAGAACCCGCTATAGATAAAGTAAGCGACTCCATCAAATATGCAAAAGTCATGATTATTCCTTTCGAGCCAAAGCTATACATGTCTGATGTTGACCGAGGCATCAGCAAAAAAACAGGAATGTCTTCGACACAGATTAAGTACAATTTTCGATTAGGATTAGCAAATACCATGTACAGTCAAACAATTAAAGATCGCCCTGCAATTCAGATGTATTCCGCTGACAATGAAGATATTCAACAAGATTTATCGTATATCTATAAATCAACTGGGTATCACTACGATTACGTTCCAGAGAATGAAGAAAAACCGAAGGAATCTAAACCTAAAGAGGTATTAAACCAGATAAAAAAACGTGCAGACGCAACACTCTATGGATCAAAAGAACAAGGCGGAACAAGAATTAAAGATGGTCAACTCTATTCTGTTGACTACTCTAAAGATAGATTCATGAATGTTAGAGTTCTTAATCCCAATATGTTTGAGTATTTATCTACTAAATACGAAGCTGGATATTTTGTATTCATTAATCAACTCGATGTAAAAATTGCTCCAGGAACAGATTATCGTGCACTTGAAAATGAAATCTATCAAAGAGAAATCAAAGTACATTATGCCATTTATGACCAATATGGAAATCAGATATATGCTAGTGCGGCCAAAAATTACTTTCCTTCAGTAATGAATGATATGAATATGATTATCAAAGGTTATATGCCAAAAATTTGTAATGAAATTGCTTTTCATATACCAACTGAAAAACTGCCAAAAGTCGTTCAAGAAAAACATGAAGAGGAACAAAAGCAAGGTGACGAGCAAGTAAAAGAATTAGACGCTACTTATAACCCAGCACAACGATAAATTCTTCAATAAACTTTCAGTAAACCCTCCCCCTTTTTTTCCTAATTTTGCAATTCAATTTTGAAAATCAAAAACATGGAAGCTGTAATGACTGATATTTATGGAATTCAAGACGCGTTAAAAGCTCTTGGATTAAAAGAAATTAACGATGGAACTTCGACTGGTTCTAACAATTTTGGGAGCGGAGAAACGATATCTTCCTACTCTCCAACCGATGGAAGCTTAATTGGAAAAGTTACCACTACAACTAAAGAAGACTATGAAAAGGTTATGGCGTCTGCCACTTCAGCTTATTTGAGCTTTAGAGAAATGCCAGCACCTCAAAGAGGTGAGTTAGTTCGTCAATTTGGCAACAAATTAAGAGAATTAAAAGAACCACTTGGGAAACTAGTTTCATACGAAATGGGGAAATCTTTGCAAGAAGGCTACGGTGAGGTTCAAGAAATGATCGACATATGTGATTTCGCTGTTGGTTTATCACGTCAATTGAACGGACAAACTATTCCATCTGAACGACCTGGCCACGTAATGAGAGAGCAGTGGCACTCTATTGGAGTTGTTGGCATCATTTCGGCGTTTAACTTTCCTGTTGCTGTGTGGGCTTGGAATACCGCTTTAGCTTGGATTTGTGGAGACACTTGTGTTTGGAAAGGCTCAGAAAAAGCTCCTTTATGTGCGGTGGCTTGCCAAAATATTGCTGCAGCAGTTTTCGCAGACAACAAATTACCAGAAGGTATTTCTTGCATTATCAATGGAGATTATAAAGTTGGTGAAATGATGACAACCGATGAAAGAATTCCTTTAATCTCTGCTACCGGGTCTACCCGTATGGGCAGAATTGTTGGTGCAACGGTTGCTCAGCGTTTCGGAAAATCTTTATTAGAGTTAGGTGGAAACAATGCAATTATTATTACTCCTACTGCTGATTTAAAAGTTGTTGTTCCAGGTGCTGTATTTGGTGCTGTTGGAACTTGTGGGCAAAGGTGTACCTCTACAAGAAGGCTTCTAATTCACGATTCTGTTTACGATAAAGTGAAAGATGCAATAGTTGGTGCTTATGGGCAATTAACAATTGGTAACCCCTTAGATGAAAAAAACCACATTGGACCACTTATCGATAAAGATTCCGTAAATACATATTTATCAGCAATAGAATCTGCTAAATCTGAAGGAGGAACTGTATTGGTTGACGGAGGAGTTCTCGAAGGGGAAGGTTTTGAAAGCGGATGTTACGTTAAACCAGCAATTATTGAAGCGAAAAACGATTACGCAATTGTTCAAGCAGAAACTTTTGCGCCAATTTTATACTTAGTTAAATACTCAGGTGGGGTTGAAAATGCAATTGCTATGCAAAACGGAGTTGCTCAAGGGCTGTCTTCTGCAATTATGACTAACGACTTAAAAGAAGCAGAGAAATTCTTATCATTCTCTGGTTCTGATTGCGGAATTGCTAATGTGAATATTGGAACATCCGGTGCTGAGATTGGTGGTGCTTTCGGTGGCGAAAAAGAAACTGGTGGTGGTCGTGAATCTGGTTCTGATGCATGGAAAGTGTACATGAGAAGACAAACGAATACAATCAATTATTCTGATGAGCTTCCTTTAGCGCAAGGAATCAAATTTGATTTATAATTCAAATAACACTTTATAAAAAAGCCGAAGTTTTCACTTCGGCTTTTTTGCTTCTATTGGTTAGCTAACTTTTGCAGTTTTTGGATGTAAGCCTCATTTTCTTGCTTACCTAATTTCTGAGCTTTTAGTATCCCCTCCAATGCTTGCTTATACTTTCCTTCTGCTTCAAAACATATAGCTCTGTTGTGGTAAGCATCTGGATTGTTCGGATTGATTTGTAAAACATCATTATAACCCAAAACAGCACTTTCTAATTTATTAGCCCGATGATAAGCTAGTGCTCTCATGAAATGAATTCTCTGGTTATTGGGCTGAAGTTGAAGTACAATAGTGAAGTCTGAAATTGCCTTCTCAAAATCTCCGTACTCTAAATACGCAAACCCTCTATTAATATAAATCTGATAATTGTCAGGCTTGTATTGCAGCGCTTTTTCATAATCTTTAAATGCATTCTCATACTGCTTCAGCATCGAAAATGTAATCGCTCTATTTACCCATAGATCTTGCATGTTACCATTGGCGTCATATTCTGCTTCGGCTCTGTTAAAATAGATCAAAGCATCATCAACTTTACCCATTTTACCTAGAATGTTACCTGCTCCCATATGTGCTCGACCAGCAGTTGGATATTTATTCCCAATGTATAAAAATTGCTCTAAGGCTTGTTGGTCGTTCCCTGCATCCATGTGATATTCAGCAATCTTATATTCCCCATGCCTACTTTCAGGGTGAACTTCACTAAATTTTTCCCAAAGTGAAACCGAATCTTTCCATGTCTTTGTCTGTTCTATAGTTAACCACACTAGCGCAACACATAGCAAAGATACACCAACATAAATAGGCTTTTGAAATGATGGTTTCTTTTCTGTCAATTTAGCAATTCCTATCGAGAAAAGAGAAAACAAGCCTATGTATGCCACGTATGAATAGCGCTCAGCATATATGGCGCTGCCAACGGAAACGAATTGAAGAACTAATGCAACATTTATTAGATAAAAAAACAATCCAAACACTATCGCTTTATTGCGGTTCCAGAAAAACAAAGCACTTCCAAATACAATCACTGATAAAGCTGGAACTATATAAAATAAATAGGGTAATCTTGTTCCATTATCTACCAAAGAAGGGTATGGATGAAAAGCCGTTAAGCCAAAGGGCCAAATCGACTTACCGATATAGACCAAGCTTCCGTATCCAGCAAATAACGCTCGCTGTGTTGTTGTAAACGTATCGAATGACGCTATAGCTTCGGTAGCATTCTGAGATTTTATAGCGAGAATTCCAAACACAATTGACAGCCCAAACAGTGGAATTTTTTCGACAAAAAGCTTAATCGTTAATTTTCGTCCTTGAAAATAGTCAATCAAGAGTAGGATAACCGGAAGCACAACAGCCGCAGATTTGGAAAATAATGACCCCGAAAAAAGTAATAGTAAAATAATATACTTTTTCCAGTCTGGGGTTTGCTTATAGCCAAGATAAACGAGAAGAGATCCTAAATAAAAAGCGGTATACAACAAATCCTTCCTTTCCGAAATCCAAGCTACAGATTCAACATGCATTGGGTGCACTCCAAAGAGAATTGCGGTAATAAGAGCCGCGTCTTTTCTTCCAATTAATTTAAAGATAAAGAAGAAAACCAGGCCAGTATTCAGCAAATGAAGAAGATAATTCGTGAAATGATAAATTACAGGGTTGAACTCGGCTATACTATATTCAACCATATAACTTATCATCGTAAATGGATGATAATTACCATGATGATATTCCGTGAACCAATACTTTATTTGCCCCCATGAAAACTCCTTAATATTCTCATTATTGAGCACATAAACTTCATCGTCCCAATTAGTCCAGCCATTAAATAATGAGGGGTAAAATGCAATGCCAGTAATAACAATTGCAACTAAGGGAAGTGCCCATTTCAAACCCTTCTTTTCTTCGCCTTTTGACATGAGTTAGTAACAGGTGTCTAGTAGTTCTTTTGCCTGCGCTTTACCCCATTTCGGATATAAATCTCCTTTAGAATGGTATAATTTAAACTTTGTGATCGCCTCTTCAAAAAGTGGTTTAGCCTTACTTTTTCCACCTCCCATAAATGGTGGTGAAAAATATAATGAACTAGCTTTTAAAAAATAATATCTAGGGTTTTGGGGGTCTAAAACGTAAGCTTTTTCTCGTGCTATATTTGACATAGTTCCAAACTCTTTTATTCTGCTTCCAGGAGCTACCGTTATTCTTATTGAATAAATCCAGCTTTGCAAAAGCAAAACCTCTGCTTCATCTTTCTTTAGTCTAGACAATTTATCCAACATAGATTGTGCCTTATCTAAAAATCCGTCTCTGTTTACTCTTGGAGCAACATAAGCCGCCGCGGCATAATTAAATGAACACCAATAATGGGCCAACCAATTATTTGCTTGTAAAGAAGCTATTTGTTCTGTTTCTTTGGCTAATCGCTCAAAAGTAAAACTAGTGGTCGCTGTATCAGATTGACTAATTAAGTTTTTTAAACTTGTACCAGCTTTTACAGAACAAGTGAAGTAAATTAAACCTACTAATAACACATATTTATACATAAAGCAAAAATACGTAAAACAACTAAAATAGTTGATGTATTTATTAGAGTGTATCAGTAAATATATATAGATTTAACAAAAAAAGTCACTAATTTTTTACATTAACTTTTTACATTAGTAAAGTATAACTATAAACTCTCTCAAAGAATTTTGAATCAGATTTATCACATTACGCATTAACTTGTTTTATCCTAAAAGAAAAGGGTATGTCAACCAGCCCTTCGAATTCCTCCCCTACCTCTTTCATGTCAATGTCTCGCTCATGATAAAACCATTCAACCCTAACTTTCTTATCACTTCCCATTAACTTTTCAAGCTTTAATAAGATATTCAAAATAGCTTTGTAAGTTGAAGAGTTAAAGTAATCTAATTCAAACTGCACCAAAGTTAAGTCTGCAGGAATTGTTATATACACATCAATCCAATCTAAAACCGGCAAATAAACCTCAACAGTGTCTTCAGGAAACGAACGTCCCCGAATTATCATGTTCCCCGATTTTGAATTAAAATCAAACATTGGAACATCTGCATCCCCTTCCTTAAAATAATTCTCCATAATTAAAATTTTACAGTTAATTGAAGAGAAAAAAAAGTGACTTTTTTATCTATTTTCTGAAAACCATATTTCATTTTTCCCTCGGTCTTCCTTGCCATATATATAATACCTATACCGGCATTTCCGTCTTCTGAGAGGGATGAATTAACCAATATGCCATGTTGCAAATGTCTTAATCCATCTTCATCCATTTCATTAACCATATCATATCTAGATTTCAGCACTTCAACTTTATCATTATGCACAAAATTACCAACACCTATAAGAAACTCGTTATTTTGCTTCCCTATAAGCACAATTCCAGATCGCATCTTTTTTTCATTTTCAACTAAAGCCCCATGCTTACATATGTTCTGTAAACACTCTACAGTAACACCAAATATTCTGCTTGGCCCTGCTTTATCAATCTTATATTGCTCGGTAAGGACCAAAATGGCTTTAACCAATTCATGGTTAAATTCTCCCTTAAACGAAAGAACCAAGTTTTCTTTCTCTAATTTAGAATACCAATCGAAACAAGTATTATGATCAATCCACTTCTCTTCCATTACAAATCAACCAAGATTATGACTTTTAAATAATAATCAGCAAAAAAATATGAAATTTTTCATTATTACAATTCATTAATAAAAATCTATCTTAGTCGCCGCTTATACGCATGTCGGACAGTTTAGTTATAATACCAACATTTAACGAAAAAGAGAACATCGAAAAGATGATTCACAAAATATTTTCGTTGCCGAAAAAATTCCATTTATTAATCATTGATGACGGCTCGCCAGATGGAACGGGTGAAATCATAAAAAGCTTACAAGCGAACTATACTAATACATTATTCTTAATTGAACGAAATGGTAAATTAGGGTTAGGCACGGCATATATTAAAGGATTTAAATGGGCTCTAGAAAAAAAATACGACTTCATATACGAAATGGACGCTGATTTTTCTCATGACCCAGATGACCTAGAGCGTCTCTACAACGCTTGTGTTGATGGTGCTGATCTTGCTATTGGTTCTCGCTATGTTTCTGGCGGTAAAGTTAAAAATTGGCCAATAAGTAGAATCTTGATGTCCTACTTTGCCTCAGTTTACGTTAATATGATTCTTTGGATGGGAATTAAAGACACTACTGCTGGATTTAAATGCTATAGAAGAAAAGTACTAGAGTCTATTGACTTGAGAAAAATTCGATTTATGGGGTACGCATTTCAGGTTGAAATGAAATATACTGCGCACTTGCACGGATTTAAATTAGTTGAGGTTCCTATAACATTTGTAGACCGTGTTCTAGGGTCTTCAAAAATGAGTGCAAAAATATTCAAAGAGGCTTTTTTTGGAGTTTTCCTAATTAAAGGAAAGGAGTTATAAATGGCCACTATCATTAAAAATGCCTGTATTGTAAATGAAGGGCTTCGTTTTATTGGATCTATTTTAATAGAAAATGGCATCATCTCTCGTATTTCAAATGAAGAAATTAACCTTGAAAGTGCTGAAATAATTGATGCTAAAGGTCTGCATCTGCTGCCTGGATTAATTGATGATCAAGTCCATTTTAGAGAACCTGGATTAACGCATAAGGCAGATATCTATTCCGAATCTAGGGCTGCTGTGGCAGGAGGAATCACCTCTTTTATGGAAATGCCTAATACGGTTCCGAATACATTAACGCAAGAGTTGCTTCAAGATAAATACGATATAGCTGCTGAAAATTCCCTCGCTAACTATTCCTTCTTTATGGGCGCGAGTAATGATAATTTGGATGAAGTTCTGAAAACAAATCCGAGAAATGTATGCGGCATAAAGGTTTTCATGGGTTCTTCAACTGGTAATATGTTGGTTGATAATGCTCAGGTGCTCGAAGAACTTTTCTCTAAATGTGATATGCTAATTGCGGCACATTGCGAAGATGAGCCCACTGTGAAGGCCAACGAAGCTATTTATAGAGAGAAGTATGGCGATGAAGTGCCAATAATTTGCCATCCTGAAATTAGGAGTGCTGAAGCGTGCTATCTTTCTTCATCGTTTGCAGTTAATCTTGCGAAAAAGCATGGAACGCGTTTTCATGTGCTGCATATCTCGACAGCAAAGGAAACAGAGCTATTCGACAATACGTTTCCGCTAAAAGACAAGAAAATTACCGCTGAAGCCTGTGTGCACCATCTCTGGTTCAGTAACGAAGATTATAACGACAAGGGGACATTGATTAAATGGAATCCAGCAGTTAAGAGGGCTGACGACAGAGCCGCGGTATTCGAAGCGGTATTGAATGATAAAATTGACATCATTGCGACCGACCACGCTCCCCATACTTTGAAAGAAAAAGATAACAAATACTTCAGTGCCCCATCAGGTGGTCCACTGGTCCAACATGCTCTCGTTTCAATGCTGGAACATTACCACAATAATAAAATATCTTTAGAAAAAATAGTCGAAAAAATGTGCCATGCACCTGCTGATTGTTTTAATGTTGAGAGGCGTGGTTATATCCGAGAGGGATATAGTGCTGATATAGTGCTCGTTGACCTTAATAACAAATGGACGGTAGATAAATCTAATATACTATACAAATGCGGTTGGTCGCCTTTTGAAGGATTCGAATTTAAATCGAAGGTTTCTCACACTTTCGTGAATGGAAAAATTGTTTACCAAAAAAATAAGTTAGTTGAAGGGTGCTTTGGGCAACGATTATTATTTACAAAATAAATAAGTGATCTCGTCTGCTCTAGTTGATTTATGCTTGACTCTGATCTAATATTAGTTATGGGGACACAAATACCGCTCAAATGAAAAAAGAACATATTTATTTTCTACTCATTTGCCTTATTCTGTCTTGCTCTGAAAAACCTACAACCGCAATGCCTGAAGGAATCCTCTCTGAAAAGAAAATGATATCCGTTTTAACAGATATTCAGCTAATAGAAGGAGCTGTCTCTAAAAAACTTATAGATAGGTCAATAAACAATAAAGAATCGACCAGGTACTATGCAAAGACTTTTGAAAAGCATGACATTACACGCCAACAATTTGATGAAAGCCTTAATTTCTACACGGAAAACCCTAAGGATCTGCAGAAAATTTATGAGAAAGTCCTTGTGGAACTAAGTAAAATAAAAGCGGAACTGCAGAATGCTAAGAAGAGAACTGTTGAAGAAACAAAATAGCTGTTTCTCTTATTGACTTTTC
>Ga0209406_1001040_pt1 | contig 21213 bp, 21 predicted proteins | sample COGITO_mtgs_1204_FD_184808 | JGI IMG/M metagenome (GOLD analysis project Ga0209406, IMG submission 184808) | Pelagic marine microbial communities from North Sea - COGITO_mtgs_120426 (SPAdes) (version 2) | ecosystem: Environmental > Aquatic > Marine > Epipelagic ...
CTATCCAACGATATACAATTTTATGAAACATATAATGCATCAGAGGGGTTTTTTGCCATTCAAGATTTAAATAATTCTAATGAGTTATTGTTGATGCTTGATTATGGAATTTACTATGAATTTATTGAAATGGACAGCTATGGTTTGTGTAATCAAAAAGTCATAAACTTGTCGGAAGTAAAAAAAAATATTAATTACGCAATAGTAATATCGACTAATTCAGGTTTGTGGAGGTATAAAATTGGTGATACAATTAAGTTCACCTCAATTAGTCCTTATAGGATACAAATTTCAGGAAGAACTAAAAATTTCATAAATGCATTTGGCGAGGAATTGATAATTGAAAATGCTGAAAAAGCACTTACAAAAACTTTATTAACTCATAAATTAAATATTGTTGAATATACAGTTGCTCCATTTTACATGAACAAAAAAAAATCTGGGCACCACCAATGGCTCATCGAATTTAAAAATCCGCCTAAAAATTTATTAGGATTTAAAAAGGATTTAGATTTCAATTTACAAAAAACTAATTCAGACTATAAATCCAAAAGATTTAAAAATATCACTATGTCTGAAATTGAAATAATAGTGGCAAGAAAAAATCTTTTTTATGATTGGCTGAAAAAAAATAAAAAACTAGGAGGACAAAATAAAGTTCCTAGATTATGTAATGACAGAAAATTAATTGAAGAATTATTAAAAATAATTTAGGAGGCAACCTTTAAAACACTCAAATTAGAATTTGATATTTTTTTTGAAATATAATTTTTATCAATATTTAATTTCTTTCTTTTTGATCCAGGCATTTCAAACATAGCATCATTCAAAACTATTTCACAAATTGACCTAAGTCCTCTGGCACCAAGTTTATATTCTAAAGCTTTATCTACAATATAATCTAAGCCATCATCAGAAAATGAAATTTGTATATCATCCATTTCAAATAATTTTTTATACTGTTTAATTATTGCATTTTTCGGGTCAGTCAAAATAGATCTTAGTGCTTTTTTATCAAGATTATTCATGTAAGTCAAAACTGGAAGCCTTCCTATTATTTCGGGAATCAGACCAAAATCTTTCAAATCCATTGGAGATATGTAGCTCAATAGGTTTTTGGAATCATTTGTGTTGATTTCAGAAGAATTTTTATAACCTACAACTTGCATATTTAATCTCTTGGAAATAATTCTATCAATACCATCAAAAGCACCTCCAGCAATAAATAATATGTTTTGAGTGTTTAATTCAATAAATTTTTGATCTGGATGTTTTCTTCCACCTTTTGGAGGAACATTAACTATAGTGCCCTCAAGAAGTTTTAATAAAGCTTGTTGAACTCCTTCACCTGAAACATCTCTTGTTATTGAGGGATTATCACTTTTCCTAGCAATTTTATCAATTTCATCAATAAACACTATACCTCTTTCAGCTTTTGCCTGATCATAATCTGATGCCTGCAGTAATCTTGTTAAAATAGTTTCAACATCTTCTCCAACATAACCAGCTTCTGTAAGAACAGTAGCATCTACTATAGCCAAAGGAACATTTAGCATCCTGGCTATAGTTTTAGCAACTAGTGTTTTGCCGGTCCCAGTTTGTCCAGCAATTATAACATTACTTTTTTCTATTTCTACATCGTTTTTAGATTTTTTTTGAAATAATCGTTTATAATGATTATAAACCGCAACTGAGATTATTTTTTTTGTCTGCTCCTGACCAATAACATAATCATCTAAAAATTGTTTTATCTCCTTGGGTTTAGCAATTTTTAAATCCTCATCATTAGCTTTGGCATCTTCTCTTTTAGATTCTTCGATAATTATTCCATAAGCTTGTTCAATACAACTATCACAAATATGAGCATCTTGGCCTGCTACAAGTAAGTTTGTTTGAGATTTACTTAAACCACAAAACGAACAAATTAATTCTTTTTCAGACATTGTATTTAAAGAGTAAATATTTCACTTAGATAACTATTTTATATTACTTTTTTTTAAGCACTTCATCAATCATCCCGTACTTTTTAGCTTCGGGTGCTTTCATCCAATAATCTCTGTCACTGTCACTGTATACTTTATCATATTTTTGACCAGAATGTTTGGCTATGATTTCATATAGTTCTTTTTTTAATTTACCAATCTCTCTTGCTGTTATTTCAATATCAGAAGCCTGCCCTTGTGCTCCACCTAATGGTTGATGAATCATAACTCTTGAATGTTCTAATCCAGATCTTTTACCCTTTTCTCCAGCACACAACAAAACTGCTGCCATAGAAGCTGCGATTCCTGTGCATATAGTCGCCACTTGGGGATTAATAAATTGCATGGTATCATATATTCCTAAACCAGCATAAACTGAGCCTCCAGGTGAATTAATATATATCTGAATATCTTTATCTTTATCTGTACTTTCCAAAAAAAGTAATTGAGCCTGAATAATATTGGCAATTGAATCATTAATCGCAGTTCCTAAAAATATAATTCTATCCATCATAAGTCTAGAAAAAACATCCATTTGAGCTACATTTAATTGTCTTTCTTCAATAATGTAGGGAGTCATACTCCCAACTAACTTATCATAATATAATGAGTTAATACCGTGATGTTTAATAGAGTATTTTTTAAATTCTTTAGTGTAGTCCATATTTTTTTATAAAATATTATTTGTAATAAAGTTAACTATTTTTTAGCATAAGCCATTTCAATAAATTTTTCGTAAGACACCTTTTTTACTTTAAATTTTAGTTCAGACTTAAATAGTGAAATAAGTTTTTGACTTAATAGTTGGTCTGAAATTCTTTTTACCTCTTCTTTATTTGAAAGTATTCGTTGTGATATTGACTCCAATTCTTTTTCATCGGGATTCGCCTGTCCGTACTGCAGCATTTGAGTTTTTATCAACTCTTTGGAGAAACTTTTAATCTGATTTGCATCTATTTTTATATTATTATTTTCAATTAATTTAGATTCAATTAATTGGTACCTTAATCCTTTTTCAGATTTTTCATATTCTACTTCAGCCTCATCCTTATTAAGTTTGTTTTCACCTGCAGTTTGCATCCACTTTTTTAAAAATTTTTCAGGTAAATCAAATTTTGTATTATTAACTAAATACTCTGTTACATCATTCAATAATTTTTGATCAGATTGATTAACAAAATTCTTTTCAGCATCAGTTTTTAATTTTTTTCTTAATTCTGTGACAGATTTTATAGTATCTTTTCCAAATAACTTATCAAAAAGATCTTGATCTAATTCTGCGAGAATTTTTTCATTAACTTCTTTTAATTTAAAATCTACTAGACCGACCAAAGCTTTGTTTTCATCTTTTAATTTTAAATGAAAATCAAGGTCTGAATCCTTAACAAATAAGCCTTTAGTTTTTAAAGAAATAACGTCCCCAACTTTCATTTTCTTAATTGAATCCTTATTAGATTTTCCTTTAATACTATTTAATTTAAAATTGCTGTCATTATCAATTTCATATTCTTTATTTGAGAAACTTCCATTTATTTCGAACTTTTCTTCTACTTTATTTTTTGAAACAAGTTTACCGTACTGATTTTGAATGTTTTCAATTTGGCCATCAATCATTTTATTATCAGCCTCAATTTCAAAAGATTCTATTGCTTTTTTATTTTTTAATGATACATCAAAATTTGGAGAAAGACCAATTTCAAATTCAAACAAAAGGTCGTCATTGCTCCAATCTAAATCTTTACTTTCTTTTGGTATTGGATTACCTAGGATAGCTAACTTTTCTTTGGAAAGATAATCATTTAATGCTTGTTGAATTAGCTTATTTATCTCATCAACCTTTACAGAAAGACCGTATTGTTTTTTTATTAAACCTATAGGAGTATGGCCTTTTCTAAAACCAGGGATATTAGCTCTCTTTTTATAATCTTTTAAAACTTGCTCAACTTTTGGTTCGTAATCAGATTTTTTTAAATCAATTGATAAGATCGAATTCAGTTTGTCAAAATCTTTTTTTGAAACATTCATATTTAACAAAATTAGGTCGCAAAAGTAGCTCTTTTCTTAGAGGTGGCCAACTTTTAAGATTCTAAAAAAAGTACAGTCTCATTGAAAAAGTCATTTAAGTTTTCCGCGTGAACCCAATGACCAGCATTTGAAATTTCAACTAATTTATATTTGGGAAATTGTTTTGATATATTATGACTATTTGTATCATTTATATAATTTGATTTTTTTCCTTTTATAAACAATACATCTCCATTGAAAAACAAATTTGAGGGTAATTCCTTTTCAACTTCATCTAAATTATTACAAATTATTTCTAAATCTATCTTAAAACCAAATTCCTGATTGCTGACTCTTTGTAAATTCTTTAATAAAAAAGATCTAAAAGGTGGGTCTTTCATTTCAGACTCTAAAGCTTTATCAACGTCTTTTCTAGATTTGAGTTTTTTTAGATTAAGTGATTTTAAAGAATTTAAAATTTTTAGATAATCATTTTTATAAAAAATTGGTAAAATATCTACTATTATTAATTTTTTTAAAAATTGAGGATACACATTAGAAAACATCATTGCAGTCTTACCTCCCATAGAGTGACCCAAAACAGAACAGTTTTTGATTTTGTGGAAATTGATATAAAATTTTAAATCGTCAGCTAAAATTTCATAATTAAAGTCTTTACTATGAAAACTCTCGCCATGATTTCTTTGGTCTAATAAATGAACTTGAAATAATTTTTCATTCATTTTTTTTGCAAAAGATTTCCAATTATTAGACATACCAAGAAATCCGTGAAGAACAATTAATACATGGTCGCCATGACCAAATATCTTACTTTTTAAAAGCATCAATTTAACTTGTTTAAGTATAAATTAACAACATTTTCAATTCCTAGATACAAAGATTCAGAAATCAAAGCATGTCCAATTGAAACTTCATCAAGAAAGGGCATGTTTGAGGCAAAATAATTTATGTTTTGTAAATTTAAATCATGCCCAGCATTAACACCTAGCCCCAAATTATTGGCAAGTTTTGAAGATTTAATAAACTTATCTAACTCTTTTAGATTCCCGTTTTCATAATTAATTGCATAAGATTCCGTGTACAATTCTACTCTATCTGCTCCTACATCTCTCGCTCCTTCAATATGTTTTAAAATTGGATCAACAAAAATAGAGGTTCTTATACCATTATTTTTAAATTCTAAAATAACATCTTTTAAGAAGTTTTTATTGTTAATAGTATCCCAACCTGAATTAGATGTTATAGCATCAATTGAGTCAGGAACAAGGGTAACTTGGTCAGGCTTAATACTTAAAACCAACTTTATAAATTTATCTATTGGATTTCCTTCAATATTATATTCTTTATGAACTACACTTGGTAGCTCAATAGCATCCTTATAAGTTATATGTCTTTGGTCGGGTCTTGGGTGAATTGTAATGCCATCCGATCCAAAAGATTGAATATCATTAGCCATTTTTAATAAATCTGGATTATTACCTCCCCTTGCATTTCTTAACGTAGCAATTTTATTAATATTTACACTTAGCTTAACCATTTATATTTTTTTCTAAAAATACAATATTTGGGTTAATGGATTCTCTATAATTTTTAATTAAATTGCATGATATTCTTCGGCATATGAAAATCGCAATTTTTAGCCAACACTCAGGAAAATATACAAACGATATATTACTCGAACTTTTTAGTCTAAAAGATAAATATGGTTTAGAAATCTTTTTGGAAAAAGAGTTTGTCAGTATTTTAAACGAAGATTTAAATTCAACAAATAAATATGATATTTTTTCGAGCTATGAAGATTTGGATAATTCGTTTAAACTAATGATTACTATTGGTGGCGACGGGACACTTTTAAGGTCTATAGCTTTTGTAAAAGATTTACAGATTCCCATTATTGGAATTAATACAGGTAGATTGGGGTTTTTAGCAACATTAAACAAGGAATCACTGAAACCTAAACTAGAAAAAATAATTAATGGGGAATACCAAATTGAGAACAGAACACTTTTAGAGGTTAATGTTAAAGAAAAAACTGATTTTGCCTTTGCGTTAAATGAAATTACGGTTGGTCGAAAAAATACCACATCAATGATTAAAATCAAAACTAATTTAAATGGTGATTTTTTAAATTCATATTGGGCTGATGGACTAATTATTTCAACTCCTACAGGATCAACTGGCTACTCACTTAGTTGTGGCGGACCTATAATGAGTCCTAAAAGTCAAACCTTGGCTTTAACTCCCATAGCTCCTCATAATTTAAACGCAAGACCTATAATTATTCCTGATGATACAGAAATTGAATTAATTGTTTCTGGAAGAGAAGATTTTCATTTATTATCACTTGATTCAAGAATAATTTCTGTTAAAAATGAAGATATAATTAAAATAAATAAAGCTAAGTTTAGCATCATGATTGCTCATTTAAATGAAGATAGTTTTTACAAGACACTTAGAAATAAACTTTTATGGGGTGAGGACAAAAGAAATACATAAATAAAAAAAATTGAAATCCTTATGAAAATGAAATTTTTATATTTACGAATCGCACATGTGTAAAAAGGTTTTATTTACTATGATTTGTTTATCAGCTTTAAATTCATTTTCACAAAGTAATGAGATTGGAGTTTATTTTGGTGGCACAAATTATATTGGAGACTTAGGTCCAACAAGATATATTGATCCAGGGAGATTTGAGGGGTCTAGATCAAAGTTTAAAACTGATAATTATGCTTTAGGAATTTTATACAGAAAAAATTTTAATAATAGAATTTCAGCTAGGGCACAGTTTAATTATGCAACTATTGGAAGTAATGATAAATGGACTGGCAGTGCCGCGTACAGAAAAGAAAGAGGAAAGAAATTTAAAAATGAAATTTCAGCAGAATTAAGTTTAGGGTTAGATTTTAATTTTTTTGAATTTAATTTAAGGGAGGATATGTTTCAAATGACACCCTATATCCATACAGGTGTTGCTTTTTTTAGATATAATGCCCTTCATTACCCAACAGGTGTAAATGAAGCAAAAAAATATAGTGAAAATTCTTCGCTAGCCATTCCAATTACTTTAGGTTATAAAATAAAACCCTATAAAGATCTTATCATTGGATTTGAAATTTCGGCTAAATATACTTTTACTGATAATTTAGATGGTAGTTATCCTCAATATAAGAACATGCAATTATATTCTCAAAAAGCTTTTGGAAGTGATTTAAGTCAAGATTGGTATGTATTTACTGGCTTTACACTAACATATATATTTGGATTTGAGCCCTGTTATTGTCCTAATTAAAATAATTTGAAAGAAAAAATATTAAAATCTAATATTCCAAATCACGTAGCCATAATAATGGATGGTAACGGAAGATGGGCAAAAAAAATTAATCAAAAAAGGATTTTTGGACACAAAAATGGAACTGAGTCTGTGAGGGATTGTATCTCCGGTTCAATTGAAATTGGAGTCAAAAACATAACTCTTTATGTTTTTTCTATGGAAAATTGGAAAAGGCCCAAGATTGAAATTAATGCCCTTATGAGTTTATTAGTTAATTCTTTAGAAAAAGAACTAGATAGTTTAATGGAAAATGAGATTAAACTGTGTGCCATTGGAGATTTAGATACCTTAAACAAGCAATCCAAAGAAAAACTTAATGAGGTGATTTTAAAAACATCTAATAATAAAAAACTTGTTTTAACTCTGGCAATTAGCTATGGATCAAGACAAGAAATCAATAATGCTTTTAAATTAATCTCTAATAAAGTTAAAAATAACATAATTTCTGAAGAAAATATTGATGAAAAGATAATAAATGAGCATCTTTACACCCGAAATTTACCAAACGTTGATCTTTTGATCAGAACAGGAGGAGAATATAGAATTAGCAATTTTTTATTATGGCAAATTGCTTATGCTGAGTTGTATTTTTCTAATGTTCTTTGGCCTGATTTTAGAAAAAATGATTTTTTTAATGCAATTATTTGTTATCAGAAACGAGAAAGAAGGTTTGGAAAAATTAGTGAATAAAAATAAAACATTAAGATTTTTTATGCATCTTTTAAAAAACTTCTCATTTATCATTTTTTTTATTTTGAGTTGTAACTCTTATGCTCAGGAAAAATCTTTTATTAAAGGAAATGAATATGTTTTAGAAGACATTAAAGTTTCTGGATTAAAAAGTTTTAACGAACAAACTGTAATCACTTACACTGGTCTGAGAAAGGGCGATAAAGTTAGGATTCCTGGCGAACAAATTAGTAACATTATAAGTAAGTTATGGAAACTAGATTTGTTTAGTGATATAAACTTTTATTTAACAAATATTAATGGTGAAAAGGCTAGTATTGAAATTGTTATTGAAGAATTACCTACACTTTCAGAATTTAAAATCACTGGTTTAAAAAAATCTAAAATTGAGACCATCGTCACTGAAACTGAATTAAAAAAAGGACAAAAAATAACCCAAAATTTTATAAAAACAACAAAAAACTTTATAGTAAATAAGTACAAAAAAGACGGTTTTTTAAATACAAAGGTTGTTATTGATATCAAGCCTGACTCATCTGATGTTAATTTGAGTAAAATGCTAATTCGTATTGATTTAGGCGATAGAGTTAAAATTGATAAAATCAATGTGATTGGAAACGAAGTTTTTAGTTCAAAAAAACTTAGAAAAAAAATGAAAAATACCAAAACAAAATTATTTGGTAGGTTCTGGAAAAAATCTAAATATATTGAAAAAGATTACAAAGAAGATTTAACTTCCGTTTTAGATTTTTATAAAGAAAAGGGATACAGAGATGCTAGAATCAATAAAGACACTTTAAATATTAACGGTAAAAATATCACTGTTAATCTTGATATTGAGGAAGGTAATAAGTATTATTTTGGTCAGATTTCTTTTCTTGGGAATACTGTGTATTCAGATAATCAGCTCTCAAGAGTTCTTGGATTAAAAACTGGAGACACATACAACGGCGTATTATTAAAAAAGAGGGTCGCAGATAATACAAAACCTGACGGACAAGACTTAACAAATTTGTACCAAAATAATGGATATCTTTTTTCTAGTATTAACCCCGTAGAGGTCGCTGCTAAAAACGATACTATTGATTTTGAAATAAGAATAATTGAAGGTAAACCTGCATATTTTAATAAAATTAATGTTGTTGGAAATACAAGAACTAATGATCATGTTATATATAGAGAGCTAAGAACCAAGCCTGGTGAACTTTACAGTAAAGATAAAGTTGTTAGAACAGTAAGAGAGCTTGGACAAATGGGGTTTTTTGATCCTGAACAAATAAGTCCAGATTTTAAAAATGTTGACCCTAATGCTGGAACAGTTGATATTCAGTACGGATTAGTTGAGAAAGGTGCTAGTCAGGTTGAACTTCAAGGTGGATATGGAGGAGGTGGATTTATAGGTACTTTAGGCTTGTCATTCAACAACTTTTCTTTAAAGGGATTAAAAAATAAAGCTGCTTACAAGCCTGTTCCAATGGGAGATGGTCAAAGTCTATCCTTAAGATTACAGGCAAACAGATTTTATAGTACCCAAAGTTTCTCATTTACAGAACCGTGGCTAGGAGGAAAGGAACCAAGACAATTTTCTTTTTCAATTTCTAAAACAAAACAGTATAGATATGATTACTTTACTGGGCTTGCCAATAAAGATCAATCGTTTGAAATTTCAGGTGCATCTATCGGCATTACCAAAAGATTAAGAGTTCCTGATGACTACTTTCGATTTTCTCAAGCTTTAAGTTATCAGTATTATAATTTAAACAATTATTATACTGGTTTGTTCACTTTTGGTGATGGAAAATCTAACAATATTGCCTACACAGCCAGTCTCACTAGGAACAATACATTTATAAATCCAATTTTTCCTGTTGGTGGATCAAGTTTTGAATTAAGTGCTAAATTTACACTTCCTTATTCTTTATTTAATAATGTGGACTATGCTAATTTAAAAGATCAAACAGAATATCAAAATGATGATGGCACACCCAGTCAGGCTAAAATTGATCAAGAAAAATATAGATGGCTAGAGTTTTATAAAATTAAATTTAAAAGTAGTTGGTATACAAAAATAATAGACAAATTTGTTTTAAAAACCCATGCAGAATTTGGATTCTTGGGTGCTTACAACCAAGATAGAGGAATTATTCCTTTTGACAGATTTTTTCTTGGTGGTGATGGTATGTCTCAGTACGCTATGGACGGAAGAGAAACAGTCAGTTTAAGAGGGTATCAAAATCAATCTCTTTCGGATCAAGATGGATCAACTATTTACAATAAATTTTCAATAGAACTTAGATATCCTATAACATTAAAACCGTCTGCTTCAATATTTGCTTTAACATTTTTAGAATCCGGAAACGGGTTTAATAGTTTTAGAGAATTTAACCCTTTTAATGGGAAAAGATCTGCAGGACTTGGTGTAAGAATATTTATGCCAGCCTTTGGATTACTTGGAATTGATTTTGGTTACGGTTTAGACAGTCAAGTTGATGGTGGGCTCGATTCTCACGGATGGGAAACGCACTTTGTTATAGGACAACAATTCTAGAGTTTTTACGTTATAATGACTAAACAATAAAAATGAATAGACTTTCCTTTTTATATTTCTTAATTATTTTTTTTTTAACAATTGACTCTTCTTTTTCTCAAAAAGCAGAAAGAATTGGATATGTTAATATGGAATATATTCTCTCTCAAATGGAGGATTATAAGACGGCCAATGCTCAACTTGAAGAAAAAATAGGTAAATGGAAAAATGAAATTGAAATAAAAAAAGCTCAAATTAAAGTTCTTAAGGATAGTTTAGAAATTGAAAGGCCTTTGTTGACTTTTGAAATTGTTCAAGATAGAGAGTCTGAAATTCAATTTGAAGAAAAACAATTAAATGATTACAAAATAAAACGTTTTGGAGTTAATGGAGATTGGGTGACTCAGGAGTTGCTATTAATCAGGCCCATACAAGATCAAGTTCTAAATGTTGTTGAAACCATTTCAAAACAAAAAAAGTTTGATAAAATTTTTGATCAATCTGCTGATGCAATTATGTTTTATTCCGAAAAAAAATACGATATTAGCGACCTGGTTTTAAAAAGTATTTTAAAAACTGAAAAACTTGAAAAGCTTAAAATTGAATTTGAGGATGAAAAAGTTAATCCTGAGTATGAAGCTAAAAAGAAGTTAATAGAAGAAACTAAAGCCAAAAAAGCTGCAGAAGTAAAAGCAAAAAGAGAACTACTTTTAAAGCAAAGAGAAGAAAAAAGAAAAGCCTATCAAAAAAGAAAAGATAGTCTGTTAGAACTAAGAAAAAAGAAAAATAACCTAAAAAAAGTTAAAAAATGAAAACTTTTAAAAAATTATCAATTACTATTTTATTTTTATTTGTAGCAACTACAGTATTTGCTCAAAGTAAAGTTGCTCACATTAATTCACAGGCCTTAATTAGTGAAATGCCTGAAGTCAAGGAAGCGCAAGCGCAACTAGAAAAGCTGCAAAAGACCTACGCAACAGAAATTGAAGCTTCAATGAAAGAATATCAAACGAAACTTCAAACCTATGGTGCTGACCAACAAAATCAGACTGAAGTAACTAACCAAGCTAGAGCTAAAGAATTACAAGGAATGGAACAAAACATTCAACAATATCAACAAACTGCTCAACAAGATATTCAAAAAAAACAAGCAGACTTATTAAAACCACTTATCGACAAAGCAAGAGCAGCTATTCAAAAGATTGCTAAAGAACAAGGTTTTGATTACGTTATAGATGCTACAGAAGGAGGAAGTTTGATTTTAGCAAATGGAAAAGATTTAATGGCAGAGGTTAAAGTAGAATTAGGGTTCTAAATTACATTCACTACTAATATTTTAAACTACCTAAGTTTCCTTAGGTAGTTTTTTTTTACTTTTACTCAATGAATAATGCACCAATAGGAATTTTTGACTCAGGAATTGGTGGTATAACTATTTTAAATTCAATAAAAAAAACATTACCAAAGGAAAGTATTATTTATTATTCAGATAATTATAATTCACCATATGGAAATAAGTCTAAGAAAGAAATCGAAAAATTAAGTATCAAAAACACTAAATTTTTAATTGAAAAAGGTTGTAAAATTATTGTTGTGGCTTGTAATACTGCGACAACAAATAGCATAAGTAAATTAAGAACGAATTTTGATCTTCCTTTTATTGGAGTTGAACCGGCAATTAAACCTGCTGCCCTGCAAACAAAAAGTGGCTTAATCGGTGTGCTTGCGACCAAAGGAACTTTATCAAGTGGATTATTTGAAAAAACAGCTAACAATTACGCATCAGATGTGAAAGTAATTGAAAAAAATGCAACGGGTCTCGTTGAATTAATTGAGAAAGGTATATTTAGTGGAGAAAAAATTGAAAATATTTTAAAAAAAAACTTGAATCCGATGATTCAAAATAAAATAGATCACCTTGTTTTAGGCTGTACGCATTATCCTATTTTGATAAAAACAATTAAATCTTTAATCCCTAGTCATATAAAAATCCTGGATAGCGGAAAGGCTGTAGCTAAGCAAACTAATAGATTATTAATAAAAAATAAATTAGAGTCAAATTTACTCGATCCCTTATACACTTTTTATTGTAACGGATCAGATCAATCTCTTAACAAAATTTTAAATTTTAAATTTGCAATCAATATTATTTAGATGAAAAAACACATAATTAAATATAAAGAAACGAGCAGAGAAGAAGAACTTGAATTTTACTCAAATAAATTCTTATCAGAGAAAAGATTAGAATTTATAAAAATTGAAGATGCTAAAAACTTTCCTTTAATTCAACAAATTTTTTATTTGCCTTTTGTAAAGAAAGTAGTTTTAAATAAACGTTCCGTATATATTGAAAAATTAAATATTTTAGAGTGGAATGATGTTAAAAATGAACTATGCAAACAAATTCAGGATTTCCTCAACGAAGGAGGGCTAGTTTCTCAGGTTGAATCAAATAAAGTTTCACCCACAACAGTCTATGCGGAAAGTACTCCAAATCCAAATGTGATGAAATTTGTAGTTAATAAAAAGATAGTTAAAGGAGTTTATGAATTTAAAAATGTTGATGAGACATCTAATGCACCAATTGTAAAATCTCTATTTACATTTCCATTTGTCAAAGAGGTTTTTTTAGATTTTAATTTCATTTCTATTACTCAAAATTCCACTTCAAATTGGGACGAAAATGTTATGGAAGTTAGAGAATTTATTCGATCATATATTGAAGATAATAACATCTTAATTTATGAAGATCTTATTAATACTAACTCAAGTATTGTTGAACTGGATACTGAGAATATTGATGATATTTCTAAAGAGATTATTGAAATTATAGAAAAGCATGTAAAACCAGCAGTTGCTTCAGACGGTGGTAATATAGTATTCCAATCATATGATCAAGAAACAAAGAATGTTAATGTAATTCTTCAAGGAGCGTGTAGCGGATGCCCCTCATCAACAATTACGCTTAAAAGTGGTATTGAAAATATGTTAAAAGAAATGCTTCCAGGGATGATTTCTGAGGTGAATGCCATAAATAGTTAGCTATCCAGCTTTAAATTTTTTTAAATAATCTGGCTCAAAATAAGCAACATCTTCAAACTTTGATTTTTTAAATTTCTCATAAGAAATTAAAACCATTTCTTTTGAAGATGGAAAAGTATCGTAATTAGAAAAAATTAAATTAGAGTTTTTTCTTATCAATCTTTCACATTTTTCTTGACCATTTCCAATAAAATATAATTTGTTTTCTTTAGCTAATTCAATGAAAGATTCGCTATCAATTATTTCAGGAAAGATATTTCTTACTAATTCATATTTTGAATTATACACAGCAGAATACACCTCATCTCTTCTGGCATCCAGTACAGGAATTATTAAATCTTTTCCCTTGATATTAATTTGCCTAGCTAAAACTTTAAGGGTAGGTACTGAAATTAATGGGACTTTAAGGGCATAACAAAGTCCTTTAGCGGCGGATACACCAATTCTTAAACCAGTATATGAACCAGGACCACTACTAACAGCTATTGCTGATAATTTATTTACACTGATATTTGAATTTTTTAAAACTTCCTCAATAAAAGAATGCAGCTTTGTTGAATGAGAATAATTCTTTTCATTAAATTCCCTAATAGATATTAATTTACCATTATTAGCCAATGATATAGAACAATTTGTTGTTGAGGATTCTATGTTTAGAATATAACTCACTAAATAAGATTAATTGACTGTTATAGGGACTCCAAAATAAAACTCTAAGACTTTTAATTTAAATATGTAATCATATTTTGTTCTTATAAGTTCAGATTGTGCCAACTCATATCTTTGTTTAGCTTGGGTAAAATCAAAAGAGTTCATGGCTCCCACTTGAAATTTATTTTTAGCATATTCAAAAGCTAATTCTCTTGCTTTTATTAACTTTTTCGAAGCTAAATAAGCTTTGTAAGCTCCATTTGCATCAGAAAAGGATTGATTAACTGTATTTTCTAAATCTAATTTTTTTTGTTGTAATGAATTTTCAGTTCTTAAGATATTAATCTTAGTTCTATTTACATTTGAACGCCTAGAAAAGTTGTTTAAGATGGGAATGTTTAAACTAAGGCCAAAATTTTGACCAGCATTTAAGTCAAATTGTTTTGAAAAAGATTGCGGCCCTGATGTTGTCATTTTTGTATAAGGGGCTACTACTCTTTCCCCTGTACCTTCAACAACACCAATTGGAGTATAAGAAATTTCATCTGTGGGTACTAATCTGTCAGAGTATCCAATTCTCGAGCTGTAAGAATAAAAAGCTGATAATGTAGGTTTTAATGAAGCTTTAGATATTTCTAAGTCTTTTTTAGCTATATCAAGATTGGTTTCGAAAATCTTAATCTCTTTTTTATTTGAAACTGCATAATTAAAAATTTCTTCAGGTGTTTTACTCATAACATCTGAAACAGGAATATCATAGGTTTCATTAGCAATTTCAAAATTTTCAAAATCATCAATTAATAACAATTGAGCTAAAGAAATCTTAGATAAATAATATGCGTTTTGAGCGTCAACTAGATTTTTTTCTTGCGAGGCAAGATTAGCTTCAATCTCATACAAATCTCCTTTAGGAACAACTCCGGAATTCACTAACTCGTTTATTCTTTTTAACTCACTATTTGTAATATCCAATTGCAATATTTGAACAGAAAGTGATTCTTTACTAAATAAAATTTGTAAATATGAATTAGCAACCAATAATGCTATATTTTCTGTCATATCTTCCAGCTGATACTGACTAGCTAAAATTGAAAGATTTGCTCTATGTAACCTGTTAATATTTTGAAGTCCTCCGTAAATATTTACATTCATGTTCAAATTCATTGAAGTAAATTGGGTAGTAACATTTTCTAATAAGCCAGTTGTTATATTTTGATTTAGTCCAATATTCCAAGAATGATTACTTCCTACATTAATATTGGGTAAAAAATTACCTATAGCTCCTTTTTTTTCAATTTCAGAGCCTACGTAATCTAGCTTTGACTGTTTAATTGAAATATTCATTTCAATTGCTCTATTCACGCATTCTTGAAGAGTCCATGTTTGTTGAGCTAGTAAAATATTAGGGACAATTATTATAAATAAGTACTTTAAGATTTTCATGTAATTAAATTATTTAGTCGAATTTAGTTCTACCGTCGTCTCTGCTATCAACTTCCCCTCTTTTAATTGGTTCCGTTTTATTCCAAACTTTAATTTTATCAGATTTTGCTAGACCACTTAATAATTCAGCATTGACTCCATCAGAAATACCTAATTCAACATCCTTTCTAATGAATTTTTGATTGGAGGTTTCTATCTCGACATATGGTTTTTTTGTTTGAGAGTCGTATTGTAATAATGCTTCGCTAATTGCTATAACATCTATTTTTTTATCTGTCACAATTGATGCATTAGCGCTGTAGCCGGCTCGAACTATATATTCGTCATCTAAATAAACTTCACCTTCAATTTTAAACTGAATAGCGCCAGCAACTTCTGTTCCTTTAGGTGCAATCAATCTTAATTTAGCTTTGTATTCTTTATCTTCAATTGCTCCTAAGGTGACTACTAAGGGCATTCCCGCACTCAATTTTCCTACTTCTCCCTCATCTACTTGTCCCTCAAAAATCATTTTGTTAAGATCAGCAATGGTTGCTATCGTAGAACCTGCATTAAAAGTATTTGCTTGTATAACTTGATCGCCTTCCTTGATGGGAATTTCTAATATAGTCCCCGAAACAGTAGCTCTAATGTTGGTATTTGTAATTGATGATCCACCAGATGAGCCTAATTTAATTATTTGAAGATCACTCTTTGCGTTTGATAAATTCTGCATGTCTTGATTGTATCTAAGTTCAGAGGCATTATATTCCTGTTCTGAAATAATTTCTTTTTTAAACAATCCTTGATTTCTATTAAACTCAATTTTAGAGTTCTTCATAACTATTTCTGCACTTTTTACTCTTCCCTCAGCTGAATTAAGAGTTTGCTCATTGGGAACGACTTTAATTTTAGCAATTAAATCTCCTGCTAATATTTCATCTCCTTCCTCAACATATATTTCCTGTATAATTCCAGCTATTTGAGGAACTACGTTAACTTCATCTTCAGGCAATACTTTTCCTGTAGCTACAATTTTTTCCTCTATGGTAGTAGTAATTAAATTTTGTGTTTCATAAACAATTGAAGATTTACTATTAGACTTTATAAAAAAAGCACTAGCAAATAAAATTCCTCCTATTAGCAAAACAATTCCGATGTATTTTAAATATTTCATATTAATTAATTAATTATTCTTCTCTTAATGCGTCAATTGGTTTAACACTAACTGCCTTTTGAGCAGGGATAATACCTATTAATGTACCCAGTACAATCATAAGTGTTAAAGCACCCAAAACATAAGGTATGGGTACAGTTGGGTTAGTATACGGGAAATCTGTCATATCTGCTGTAGCAGCATTAATTCCATAAAGTACCAATGCTCCTAAAATTATTCCTATTATTCCTGCCAGAATAGTTAAAAAAACCGATTCAAGAATAATCTGAGATCTAACTTCAGAGGGTGTGGCACCTAAAGCTCTTCTTATACCAATTTCCTTAGTTCTTTCTTTAACAGAAATTAGCAGTATATTTCCAATTCCAATCACACCAGCTAAAATAGTTGCAATACCCACAACTAAAGATAAAAATGTTAACCCGTTAGCAAAATTCATTGTTTTTTTGAAAACTTCACCAAGATTGAATCCCGATATGGCTCTTTCGTCATTTGGATCAATTTTATGAATTTGTTTTAAAGTTGCTTTAATATCTTTTTCAACTTGCACGCCATCTATATTTTCATCAGCTGCTATCATAAAAAAATTAACTCTATCTCCGGTATTAAATATTTTTTTAAAAGTCGCAAAAGGGATATAAATATCTCCATCATCACCAAAACCTCCACCTTGAACAAATTTATGTACTCCCACTACTCTAAAATTTATTTTATTAATACTAATAAACTTCCCAATTGGATTCTCATCTTCCTCAAATAATTCTAATTGTGTCCTTTCTCCAATTACACACACTTTTCTTTCCATTTCTATATCCGTTTCATTTATAAACCTTCCCCCGTCATATATTTTTGAAGTTGCTATTTTAATGTATTCAGGAAACTCGCCATATATTGCATAGGTTCCTGTCTTGTTACCTCGAACTATATTTCCGCCTGCTGAACCAAAAACACCTGCAACATTTCTTGGAGCTATAAACTTTATTCCTTTTACTCTTTTTTTCAAAACATCAACATCTCCTAATTTTAATTGAATAGCTCTCTGAGATTTATATCCTGCATAAGGGAGGCTTGTATATTGTGCCCAAATAAAAATACTGTTTGAAGCAATAGACTGAAAAGCTCTTTCAAATCCGTTATCCAATCCCTTTGAAGAACCGGCAAGTGCAATGTAAATAAATATTCCCCAAAGAACTCCTATCATTGTAATAACAGTTCTGACTTTATTTTTTTGAATAGATCCAAAAATTTCCTGCCAAGTATCTTTATCAAATAGTCTTTTCATTTTATTTATCTGTTAAAGCTTCTATCGGTTTTATTTTAGCAGCTCTTTTTGCTGGTAAATATCCAGCAAACGCCCCAAAACCAATTAATAAAAAAGTTGCTAGTATTGCTGTATTTAAATCAACATAAGGATCTAAAATATAATAATCTTCTTCTAAGGTGTTACCAACCAATTTAAGAATACCAATTCCAGTTATAAGACCTATATACCCAGAAATTGAAGTTATAAAAATCGCTTCCTGAAGTATCATTCCAATAATTGAACTTGGTGTTGCTCCAATTGCTTTTCTAATTCCAAGTTCTTTAGTTCTTTCTTTTACCACAAATACCATAATATTTGATATTCCAATTATTCCAGCAAGAAGGGTTCCGATCCCAACAAATAAAATAATAGAGGAAAGACCACTTTTAAATTGATCATTTCGACTTAATTCTGAAGCAATATTTCTAATGAAAACACCTCTTGGATCGGTTGGATCAATGAATTTTTTTTGTTTTAAATATTTTTTTAATTGATTTTCAAAGGTAACAGCTCCTGCATAACCAATTTCAGGTTTATATGAAATAATAATCTGTTGTAATTTATCAGTATTTTTTTGAATTAGTTGTAGGGTTGTGTAGGGGACATATACTATTCTTTCTTCGTTATCTCCACCATCATCTTGAAAAACACCAATAACTTTCCATGATCTTCCTCCACCAGAAACAAATTTACCTAAAGCATCTTCATCTCCGAATAAATCCTGTTTTACTAATCTACCAATAACAACATTTCTTTCTTTATTTTCTACATCTAATCCATTAATATATCGACCTTGCATCATTATGGTCATTTCGTTTTTTTGATGAAAAGGACCTACACCTCTCACCGAATAATTATTTGATTTTAATTTATATCCAATATTTCCACTCTCAGAAATTCTTGGAGTTATTCCATCTATGTAAAATGCAAACCTGTTTGTGATGTCCTCTAAATCTTTATTGTCAAATTCTATTCTTCGGTTAGCCTTGTAACCCATATAAGGTTTTGTAGTTCTTCCTGCATTAACCCACATAGTATTTAATGCATCATCAGTAAAAAATTTATCAAAAGTATTATCAAGTCCATTACCAAAACCAAATAAAACGACAAATATTAAAATACCTAAAGCAACAGTAAACCCAGAAAGAAATGTTCTAAGTTTATTTTTTTTAATTGAATCAAATATTTCTAACCAACGATCTCTACTAAACATTAAATAGCTTTTACCATTTTATTTTTTTTATCTTCCATAATTACTCCGTCTTTCAACCTAACAATTCTTGAGCACATTTTAGCAATATCTTCTTCATGTGTAACTATTAAAATTGTTTTACCGTCCTTGTTAATTTTTTGAATTAAAGCCATAACCTCTTTGGAAGTCTTAGAATCTAATGCTCCAGTTGGTTCATCAGCTAACAAAACTTTTGGCTTTGAAACTAAAGCTCTAGCAATAGCTACTCTTTGTTTTTGCCCCCCGGAAAGTTCACTAGGCAAATGAGTTGCCCACTCTTTTAAACCCACATTGTCCAAATACCTTAGCGCTTCCTCTTCTCTTTCTTTTCTTTTAAATCCTTGATAATAAAGAGGTAGAGTTACATTTTCTAAGGCAGTTTTATAATTGATTAAATTAAAAGATTGGAATACAAAACCAAGAAATTTATTTCTGTAATTAGCAGCTTTTGTTTCGTCTAAATCTTTAATTGGCACGCCATCTAAATCGTAAGTGCCTTTATCCAAAAGATCTAGCATCCCTAAAATATTTAATAAGGTAGATTTTCCAGAGCCTGAAGATCCCATTATTGCAACTAATTCTCCTTCTTCAACTTCAAAATTTATTCCTTTTAAAACATGTAAGGAATTTGATCCCATTTTATAGGATTTATGTAAATCTTTTATTTTAATCATAAGATTGTGATTCATTTTGAAATATATCAATTATGGTGCCCAAATTTAATGCTTTATTATTCATTTTTTAAAGATTGTAATTGTTTAAAAAAATCCTCAAATGAAGTTTTTCCTTTTTTTGTTATTGAGTAATCGGTTGTTGGATAACTTTTTTGAAAATATTTTTCTATTTTAATCAATCCAGCATCATTTAATTTCTTTAATTGAATACTTAAATTTCCTTTAGATGAGGTTGTAACGTCAAGTAGCGCTTTAAAAGTACACGTCTCTACTGTCATTAAAAAAGATATTGTTTTGAGTCTAATAGGATTAAACAATAATTTTTCAATCTCTTTATTCATCCTTCTTATGCAAATAAAGTGATAACCCTGGGATTAACATCCCAAAACTTATTCCAATAACATTAACTAAAAGTAGATTTAAACCTGGATTGTAGTAAGTATATATAGTAAAAATTAAAAGTCCAACTCCTCCAATAGTAATATTACGGAATTTAATTATCAACCCATTCATTAGTAAAACTAGTCCCAAAAGAAATAAAATATCTTGAACAGGATTTATATTATGTAATATGGAAATAGCTACTGTAAAAATCCAAGCAAATCCAAAAACTCCCCAGATTATTCTAATAACTCTATCTAGTTGTGTTTCGTAACCAATTTTAATACCCGTTTTAATATTATAGTAAGTAGTATACACCATCCCTATTAATGGAATTGATACCCAATAGATTGTAGATGAATAATAGCTGTATTGAACTATTTTGGGTAAAAAATAATGAAATAAGCTCATTGAAATTATTACTATTGACCAAAAAATCAAGTTATATCCAAGAGGATTTAAATTGGTTTTTGTTTGCTTAATTGCATCGTTAATAATAATTATTGTTCTTCTTTTGTCATAATAAAAAATTTAATAAATATCGAACCCAAAAACAATATTTTAAAATCAAAAACAATTACTTATTGTCAATATTTTTTTTGATTCGATATATAATTTTATACAAATATAAACTAGTTTATTTTATAAATCAAATTAAAATTCTTCCCAAAAATTAGTTTTAAATTCATCTACGTATTCAGGTAAAATTTTATTCTCTTCTTTTAAATTCTCATACAGGTTTAAATCAATAGGTTTTGATTGAAAAACCCTTAGTTC
>Ga0209406_1001042_pt1 | contig 21150 bp, 21 predicted proteins | sample COGITO_mtgs_1204_FD_184808 | JGI IMG/M metagenome (GOLD analysis project Ga0209406, IMG submission 184808) | Pelagic marine microbial communities from North Sea - COGITO_mtgs_120426 (SPAdes) (version 2) | ecosystem: Environmental > Aquatic > Marine > Epipelagic ...
AATACTTAAATTCAGACTATTCAAACACTATAACTCATGAAAAATAATTTAAAGTTATATCGAACAAAGTCTGGATATACACAAGAAGATATTTCAAAAAAAATAGGTGTTTCTAGACAAACAATAAACTCTATTGAAAATAACAGATTTCATCCCTCAATACTATTGTGTTTGAAACTTTCTAAAGAATTGGATTGTCGGTTAGATGATTTGTTTTTTCTTGAAAGTTGATGTGGGAAAGTAACAGGGAGTTACATCTTTGAACACAGTAGAAAACTTCATCACCTTGGAGTAATTCTGAAAGATTATATTTATCTTTTCAAGCTATAAATACTCAAAATTGAAAGTCAAAAATTTTGGATTAATATTGGGGCCAGCCCTTTTTCTAATCATACTTCTATGGTTTCACCCTGAGAGGTTAAGTAAAGAAGCTAATGCAATTTTAGCTTCTACTGTTTGGATTGCCGTGTGGTGGATTACTGAAGCGGTTCCTATTGCAATCACATCTTTATTGCCTGTTGTTTTATTCCCTTTAACAGGCGGAATGGAGTTAGCTGAAACCACAGCTTCTTTTGGCCACAGATATATTTTCTTGTATATAGGAGGCTTTATATTAGCCATAGCAATTGAACGTTGGAACCTACATAAAAGAATAGCCTTAAATATCATACAACTAATAGGAACTAATGTCAAAAATGTCATATTAGGTTTTATGTTAGCTACCGCATTTCTTTCAATGTGGATTTCTAATACTGCAACCTCTGTAATGATGCTCCCAATTGGTATGTCAATCATAAGTCAATTAATGGATAATCCTAAAACGGTTGAAAATGAAAATCAAAACTTTGGCAAAGCATTAATGCTTGCCATTGCTTACAGCGCTTCTATAGGTGGAATGGCTACATTAATTGGCACACCTCCCAATTTAGTTTTAGCGACAATCGTGCAAGAAACCTATGGAATAGAAATTACTTTTTCCAAATGGTTTATGTTTGGGCTGCCAATTTCATTAATTCTTTTAGCTATATGTTGGAAATATTTGACTGAAATTGCATTTACTTTTAAGCAAAAAAAATTCCCGGGAGGAAGAAATGAAATAAATAAACAATTAAAATCGTTGGGTAAATTATCTTATGAAGAAAAGATGGTTTTATTAATTTTTGTTGGAACTGCTTTTGCGTGGATTACAAGATCGTTCTTATTACAAAAACTTATTCCCAATCTTGATGATACAATTATTGCTGTTATTGCAGGAATTCTACTATTTATTTTGCCAGCATCAAAAAGTAAAAATAGAAAACTCATTAATTGGGAAGAAGCAGTCAAGTTACCGTGGGGGATTCTATTACTTTTTGGAGGTGGTTTAGCCTTAGCTCAAGGATTTAAAACAAGTGGTTTAGCAGAATGGATTGGCGGTCAGTTAACCTTACTAGAGGGTGCCTCTATTTTTATTTTACTTTTATTTTTAATTGCTTTGGTAAATTTTTTAACAGAGATAACTTCAAATTTAGCTACAACTGCAATGATTTTACCGATTCTCGCTCCACTGTCATTGGTGCTAGACGTAAATCCTTTTATGTTAATGGTTGGAGCAACTGTAGCGGCATCTTGTGCATTTATGTTACCTGTAGCAACTCCTCCCAATGCGGTCGTTTTTGGTTCAGGTTATTTAAGAATTCCTGATATGGCTAAAACTGGCGTATGGATGAATCTTTTTTCAATAATTTTCTTAACAATAATGGTTTATTTTTTATTGCCAATCCTTTGGGGGTTTAATCCTAATGAAATCATTTCCTGATTAACTTAATATAAATTTATAAAATTGACTCTCCGTTTTCATCCGTTGTTAACACTTCAGACATGTAATCTACAAATGGACGAACTCGCTTAATAGCTTGTTCGATTGAGTCTATAAAGCTTTTTTCACATACTTGTTTGTCAGAATATTGAATTGAAAATATATATTGCTTTTTGCGAATCAGCTCTATTTCCGGATGATTTTTGTCTATACCTCTAGGAGCTGTTTTTAGTTCATTTCCCCTTATTTCTCCCCAAACTGATTTAAAACTTGAATGATTAATAATATTTTTAAATTCTTGAGCATCATAACTAAATTCTTGCCTAATTCGTTTAAGATCTTTTGGGTTTGGATCCCAAAAACCACAAGCTAAAAAGTTGTTTCCAGGTGCAATATGTAAATAATACCCTCCTCTATTTTGAGGTTTTATACGATGCCATGTCAAACCAAAATGAGTTTTAAATGGGGTTTTATTTTTTGAAAACCTAACGTCTCTATAAATCCTGAAAAGTTTAAAGCGATCAATACTGTCAGATTTATTTAGCCTAATTTTTAATTCTTCTCCAAAATTTTTAATATCTGCTTCATACAATTTAAAGGTGGATTTATTTTTAGAAAACCATTCTCGTTTGTTATTTGCTTTAAGTTTTTTTAAAAACCCGAAAATTTTATTGGAAATAATCATAAGCTAAAATTACGAATGAATTTTTATAAACAATAATTATATTTATATCAATGAGTAAAGAACAAATTACATGTTTTGAAAAAAATGGTGAAAGGTTTGCAAATGTTTTAACAAGAGAAAACTTGATCTTTACCTGCAGAACTAGTAGAATCAAAAATAAGGGAGCTGCTATTATTCTTCTTCATGGCTTTCCAGAGACATCTAGGATGTGGCACAAGTTAATTAAAGTCTTAGATTCAAAAAATTATTTAGTTATTGCACCAGATCAAAGAGGTTATAGCTCTGGCGCAAGACCACCAAAGATTAAGGATTATAAGATTAATAAATTAACAAAGGATATTATAGATATTGCAGACGCATTCAAATTAACCAATTTTCATTTAGTTGGACACGATTGGGGGGCTGCAGTTGGATGGGTAATGAGCTCAATGTTTAAAAACAGAATAATTAGTTACTCTGCACTTTCAGTTCCACATCTTGATGCGTTTAGCAAGGCTATTTCAAACGATAAGATTCAAAAAAAGAAAAGTTATTACATGATACTATTTAGAATAAGGTTTTTACCAGAAATTTATTTTAAAATATTTAATTATCATAATTTAAAAATTCTTTGGCGAAGTAGTGATGATTTGGAAATTAAAAATTATTTATCTGTCTTTAGAGAGAAAAACGCATTAAAGTCGGCGTTACATTGGTACAGGGCAACAAACTTAAAAAGCACAAGAAAAATTGGAGATATTTTAGTGCCAACTCTGTTGATTTACGGGGAAAAAGATTTGGCAATTGGACAAAAAGCTGTAAATGAAACTAAAAAATACTTAAAATCAACTCATCTTATTAAAACAATTAATTCTTCTCACTGGCTAATACAAGATTCCTTTGATTTTGTTTCAAAAAACATATTAAACCATATAGAAACAAATAAATAAGTGCATATTCTTTATATTTAAATATGATTAAAAATTTCATCCACATAGCTTTCTCATTTATTGCTTTCTCATTAGCATATTCAATTGCTTACCTAACAGAAATTGAAATTGTAAAAAATGCTATTTTTTATTCTTTTGTAATCCAATGGATTTTATTTGTACCAGCTTATTTTTTCCAAACTGAAAAATTTTATGATCTTTCTGGGAGTTGTACTTACACGTTTATTATTTCTTTTGTTTTATATCATCAATATGCTGATAGTGGAATAAATTTTGGGAATATTATTCTTGGGGGATGTGTCATAATATGGGCAATAAGACTTGGTGCTTTTTTATTTTTAAGAATACAAAAAGCTGGAGAAGATAAACGTTTTAATGATATTAAAACTTCAGCATCAAGGTTTTTTATGACTTGGACCCTTCAAGGCATGTGGGTTTCAATATGTTCTGCGTGTGTTATTACTGCTATTTCAAGTGCGAGTGGTGTGAAAATCAATCTACTGTTTTTTGTTGGTTTATTATTTTTTTTAATAGGTTTTATTTTTGAAATAGTAGCTGATAATCAAAAAACTAAATTTAGACAGGACCCGGCTAATAAAGACAAATTTATTAGTTCTGGATTATGGTCTTATTCAAGACATCCAAATTATGCTGGTGAAATAATCCTCTGGCTTGGTTTATCTATAATAGCATTTTCATCCTTAAATGATTGGCAGTATATTACATTAATATCTCCTCTTTTTACCTATGTATTACTTGTTTACATTAGTGGCGTAAGGATTCTGGAGGCCAGTGGAAGAAAAAAATGGGGGGATCTACAAAGCTATCAGGATTATCTTAAAAAAACCCCCTCTTTATTTTTTTGATTCATTTTATGGGCTAAATGATTCATTGCGTTTCTTTTTCAATAGAAAGTTAGTATCTTGAAATTAAATAATACCAAAAAATAATTATGGACAATTCAATATCAAAAAATAAATTATTTACAGCTGCTTGTATCTCTTTAATTGTGACAGCAATGACCTTTGCAATAAGAGCTGGAATATTAACAGACTTAGGAATTCAATTTAACTTGTCTGACACTCAGCTCGGTTATGTAAATAGCCTGGCATTCTTAGGATTCCCTGTTGCAACAGTCATAGGAGGGCTTTTATATAATTTTTTAGGAGCTAGAAAACTTATGATTATTGCTTTTTTATCTCACGTGATAGGACTTGTAATGACAATCTACGCAGGAGGATTTACCACACTTTTAGTTTCTTCATTTTTTATAGGATTTGCAAACGGTTCTGTTGAAGCTGCCTGTAATCCTTTAATTGCTGATATGTATACTAAAAACAGAACTGCAATGCTTAATAAATTTCATGTGTGGTTTCCAGGTGGAATTGTAATTGGGGCTTTAACTTCTAAGTTCATGTCTGATCTTGGAATGGGCTGGGAACTACAAATTGCAGTAATGCTAATTCCAACAGCAATCTACGGATACTTATTTTTTAAAGAAGAGTTTCCTGAAAGTGAACATATCGAAACTGACACTTCAGTAAACATTCAATCATTATTCAATCCACTATTTTTATTAATTGTTGCCTGCATGACTCTAACGGCTATTTCAGAGTTTGGTCCACAACAATGGATTGAAAGAATTTTAGGTAACTCTGGTGTTAATCCAATGCTAATTTTAGCTATGGTAACAGGGATTATGGCATTGGGAAGATATTTTGCCGGACCAATTATTCACAAATTAAACCCTATAGGTGTCTTATTAATGTCTGCAATTCTCACAACAGGAGCAGTATTTTACATGAGTATCGCTGAGGGATCAATGATATACTTTGGAGCTATTTTATTTGCATTTGGAGTTTGTTATTTCTGGCCAACAATGATTGGTTTTGTCTCAGAATACATTCCAAAAACTGGAGCATTAGGTATGTCACTTGTTGGTGGAGCAGGAATGCTATCTACTTCAATATGGCAACCAGTAATTGGATCATGGTTAGACGCTGAAAAAGAAATAGCTTTGGCTGCAGGTGTTGGTCAAGATGCTGCAGAATTAATTGCAGGAAAAGCAGCTCTTGGAAATATGGCCTATTTTCCTTTAGCATTAATCTTTCTTTTTGGAATTTTATTTGTCTTTAGAAAAAGTTTAGAGAAAAATAGAATTCCACAAACTGCGTAAATAAATAAAACTATGAATAAAAAAATTAGATTAGGTATTCTAGGTGGTGGTGGTGATTCTCTAATTGGAGTACTTCACAGAGTAGCCGCCAACATGTTTGATAAATATGAAATTGTTGGGGGTGTTTTTAACCCTAATGTTGAAGAGAATATTGAATTTGCAAAAAAAATTGGATTAAATACGTCAAGGATATATAAAGACTTTGAAACTTTAATTGAAGAAGAGTCTAAGCTTCATTCTGACGAAAAAATTCAAGTTGTTTCTGTGCTAACTCCCAATTTTCTTCATTATCCAATGGCTAAAAAGTTGCTTGAAAATGATTTTCATGTAATATGTGAAAAGCCATTAACTACTACGTATTATGAGGCTTTAGATTTATATGAAATACAAAAAGAAAAAAATGCTGTTTTTGCCGTCACGCACACATATACTGGGTATCCAATGGTTAGGCAAATGACTAAAATGATAGCTGAAGGTATTATTGGGAATATCCAAAGAGTTGATGCGCAATATTTACAAGGCTGGTTAAATCCAATAATTCACGATAAAGACAAAAGATCTTCAACGTGGCGATTAGATCCGGAAAAATCTGGATCAAGTTGCTGTCTAGGAGATATAGGAACTCATGCTTTTAACATGGTTGAATTAGTCACTGGAATGAAGGTTGAAAAATTACTCGCTGACCTTAATACTTTATACGACGATAATCAAATGGATATTGATGCTAATATTTTAATAAGATTTAAAAATAATGCTAAAGGAATCATTAGATCTAGTCAAATTGCTACGGGCGAGGAAAATAATATAAGAATAAACGTTTATGGAAGTAAAGGAGCGTTAAAATGGGAACAAGAAAATCCTAACTACTTATTCAAATTAAGCGACGACCAACCTCTTCAAGTTTTGAAGCCTGGACATGCTTATAATTCAAATATTTCACTTGATGGGACCAAATTACCTCCAGGCCATCCTGAGGGAATTTTTGATGCTATGGCTAATATATATAAAGGTGTAGCCAGAGCTATTAATGGCGAATCGTTTGAAAAGGCAGAATTTCCCCCAATTGAGGATGGAGTTAGAGGAATGGATTTTATTGAAAAATCACTTGAATCTAACTCAAAAGGTAATGTTTGGGTAGAACTTAATAAATAATAATTATGAAAACTATAAAGGGGCCCGCTATTTTCTTAGCTCAATTTGTTGGGAATGAAAAGCCATTTAACAACCTTAAAAATATTTGTAAATGGGCTAAAGGATTAGGCTACAAAGCTGTTCAAATCCCAACTTGGGACGAAAGACTTATAGATATTAAAAAAGCTGGTGAAAGTAAAAATTATTGTGACGAAATCAAGGGGATTGTAAACTCTGAAGGATTAGAAATTTCAGAACTATCCACACATCTGCAAGGGCAACTAGTAGCTTCTCATTATGCATACGATAAAATGTTTGATGCGTTTGCCCCAAAAGAATTACATGGAAATGTTAATGAGAGAACTAAATGGGCAATGGAGCAAATGAAACATGCGACTTTAGCCAGTAAACATTTAGGAATTAACGTAATGGCTTCATTTTCTGGTTCTCTTCTTTTTCATACAATTTACCCATGGCCACAAAGACCTAATGGACTTGTTGAAGCTGGATTCAAAGAGTTAGCCAAAAGATGGACTCCCATTCTAAACCATTGTAAAGATAATGGAGTCGATGTTTGCTACGAAATTCACCCTGGTGAAGATTTACATGATGGTGTAACCTTTGAAAGGTTTTTAAAAGCAACTAACAATCATTCTAGTGCTAAAATTCTATATGATCCCAGTCATTTTATTTTACAACAAATGGATTATTTAAAATTTATTGATTATTACCATGAGTATATAAAGATGTTTCATGTAAAAGACGCAGAGTTTAATCCATCTGGAAAATCAGGTGTTTATGGTGGGTATCAAGATTGGATTGATCGTCCAGGAAGATTTAGATCACCTGGTGATGGACAAATTGATTTTAAAAGTATTTTTTCGAAGCTTAGTCAATATAATTTTGATGGTTGGGCAGTGCTGGAGTGGGAATGTTGCATTAAATCCCCGGAACAAGGAGCCAGAGAAGGGTCGAAATTTATTAATGATCATATAATTGAAGTTTCTAAAAAAGCCTTTGACGATTTTGCTGGAAAAGAAACAAATATTGACGATATAAATAAAATTTTAGGTCTTTAAAATCAGGTTTCTTATTTAAGAAAATGAAAAAAGCTATTGTTATTATTTTATTTATTATTTCATGTGGAAAATCAACATATAATTGTGGTAAAATTGATAGAAAATATGAAAAAGATGGAAAATATTTCTTTGCCTTAATTCTTGACGATGCAACTGGAAGTTCTGATGTAGACTCAGGTAGAGTATATGGTGATGTTTCTGTTGATAAAACCGTATATTTATTAAAACAAATTGGAGATGATTATTGTATTGAAGAATAATTAAAATTTAAATTATGGAAACTTATTCGTGTGAAAAATGTGGAATGTCAGTTAATGCTTCATGTGGTAAATGTGATGTCCCACTAGAAAACGGCTATATTTCATTAGAAGACGGCAGTCAAGTTCAAGTATCTAAATGTCCGTCATGTGAAGGTAAGATTAAATCCCCTCAGTGCTGTGGCTTAGATATGAGCTGTGCTATGTAATTAAAGTTCAAAGTTACTTCCCTCCTGAGCTACATTAAGTCCTTTTGAAATAATTAATTTATAAGCTTTAGACTTTTTGTTATTAGCTGGATTGGTGTGATTTAAATGAATGAAATATATTTTATTTCGATTTAACTTATTTAAATCCTCGAAAAGTTTTAAACTTTCAATAATAAAAGGATGAGGGATTTCTGAGATATCTCTGTTATTGATTTCTTGAGCATCATAAAAGGTTCCATCTAAAAAGGCATAATCAACCTGAGTAATAAGCTTTTTAATCGACTTATCCCATTTCTCCCACTTATCAATATCCGGAATAAAAAGTGCCGATTTTTTTGGGCCAATAATTTTAAATCCTACTGTTTCTGAATATTCATCTCTGTGTGGAACTCTCAAAGGAATTATTGATAAATCATTAGTTAATTTTTCTTCTTTCTCGTTAAAAATTTTTTTTAATTCTACATTTTTTTGTTCCACCAACTGGCTCCAAGGGCCATTAGATGAAATAAAATCTGTCATTTTGGGCATCAAATATAATGGCATTTTCGAAGAATTTAAAACCTCTTTTCCAAAATTAATCAAGCCAGAATAATGCCCTATATGAGCATGTGTAATAAATATCCCGTGAAGGTTTTTTTTTCCATTTTTTAAAAAATCGTTTAACTGGTAAGAAATATCAGGGGAAGCCTCGATCAAATAATTTTTATTTTCTTTTAAATCTGAAATGCCTAAACTAACAACACGCTTATTAGAAAATCCCTTCTCAAAAGAATCTTTACAGCATGATTTTTCACAACCTAAATGTGGAATTCCTCCGTCTTGAACAGTCCCAAGGATACTAATATTAACTTTTTGTTGTGTTGAATTTTGATTTTTTGTAGAGTCAAAACAGCTAATAAAAATTAAAAAGACTGAAAGATAAATAGCTGCTTTTTTTATATATATATGTCCCCGGTTTAACAAACTAATCAAATAAAGCTTTTAGTTCTGTTGCTTCTTTTGGAGAAAGTTTTCCTGCCAATACCAAACTTAACTGACGTCTTCTTAAGGCGGCATCATATCTTTGTTTTTCCAGTTCGGTTTGTGGAATAATTGGAGGAACTTTTACGGTTTTTCCTCTGCTATTAACGGCAACAAAAGTATAGATTGCTTCATTTACTTTAAATTTTTTTAAATGAGTTTTGTTCTGTTTCCAAACATCAATAAAGACTTCCATTGAGGAATTAAATGCTCTAGAAACTTTAGCTTCAATTGTTAAAATACTACCATTTGGAACAGGTTCGCCAAAAGAGACGTTATTAACAGATGCCGTAACAACTACTTGCTCAGAGTGCTTAATGGCTGCAATACTAGCTACTTTATCCATTCTAGCTAATAATTCACCGCCAAAAAGATTATTTAAACTGTTAGTGTCTCCAGGCAAAACAATATCAGTCTGGATTACCTTTGAATGTTCTGGTGTTTTTGGAGTCATTATATAGATGTTTTATGTTTTGACTTACCTTCCTTCAAAAATCCAAGCGTCTTTATTCTCTTTTTTTTGAATTAATCTTAGTTCTGAAACAGCTTCTTCTCTATTTAAAAAACTATTAAATGCTACAGGGCTTAAACCTTTTTCATTTAAGTCTAGTAAAGAAGCGTTATATCCTTTTTCTTTTAGATTGAAAACAAGATTTTTTGCGTTTTGAGGTATTCGAAAAGCTCCTGCTATAATAAAAAACTTTTTTTGTTTCATCTCAATATTAAGCGTTAACGCAGGAAGAGTACCTAAATCAAATACTGCCTTTTGTACTTTAAGTTTTGTTTGATTTCTTAATTCTTTTTCAAAAGCAATTTCTTTATTGATTAAATCATTTTTACCATTGATGTAAATAGAAGAAAGGCCAATAACTAAACATACCCATATAGCTGCTTGAGCTAAATAATTATTTTTCTTTTTTTCAAGTTTGAAATAGGATGGTATTTTATGATTTTTGTGCCCCGAAAATGATTTGTGTTTTTCTGGGAGTGAAATAAAAACATCTGAAAGGCCAAATGACTCTTTCAAATAATTTAGTTCTCTATTTGGTAGGAAAAGGATTTTCTTTTCCTCGCTAATAAAAAGTTCTCCAATATTTTTTAAAACAATTGTTTCTGATTTTATTTTTCTATTCCAAGAAAGTACGCTAAGGTGAATTTTTTTAACAGCATCATCATAACTTATATTTAAGACTTTAGAGATTTCCTTTGCCAATAAACCATCGTTATCTTTGATCTGCGAATTAAATGATATTTGCTTAAAAGGGGGGTAAAATTTTTCTTCTTTATAATCATAATCCGCTGACTTATAATTACCTAAAAAACTCCCAAAACCAGGAACGGTTACACAATCATGATCAAATAATAGTTTGCTAATATGATTAGAAAGCTGCATATATCAAAAATACATTTTTTTGATTTAAAATTTAAGCTTTAAAATAAATTTTTCAATAGTTAATTGTAACCCAATTTTTGCCTAACCCTATCTAATACACCATTGGCAACTATTGAAGCTTTTTTCGCGCCAATTTCTAATGCAGAGTCAATCTCATTTAAGTTTGTCATGTAATGACTAAATCTTTCTCTTTGGTCTTTGTATTTAACTAATATATAATCCAATAGTTCTTTTTTTGCATGACCATATCCAAAACCTTCTTTTTTATAATTTTCTTTTAAAACATCGATTGACTTTTGGTCAGCAATGAGTGCATACAATTTAAAAACATTACAACTCTTAAAATCTTTTGGCTCATCAATTGGAGTGCTATCAGTTTCAATTGACATGATTTGTTTTTTAAGCTGTTTTTCCGTTAGAAAAATATCAATCGTATTACCTTTAGATTTACTCATTTTTTCGCCATTGGTTCCAGTTACATATTTTGTATTTTCATTAATCTTTGGGCTGGGAAGAACAAATGTTTCTCCATATATATTATTAAATCTAGAAGCAACATCTCTTGTCATTTCTAAATGTTGCTGTTGGTCTTTTCCAACTGGAACAAGGTCAGCATCATAAAGAAGAATATCTGCGGCCATTAACATTGGATAAGTAAAAATTCCTGCATTTACATCAATTAATCTATCTGATTTGTCCTTAAAAGAATGTGCTAAGGTTAGTCTTTGGTAAGGAAAATGACAAGATAAAATCCAAGAAAGTTCAGTGGCAATTGCTACATCGCTCTGTCTATAAAAAATAGTTTTGTTAATATCCAGTCCAAAAGCCAGCCATGCAGCAGCTGTTGCGTATGTATTATGCTTCAATCTATCTGCATTTTTTATCTGAGTTAAAGAATGTAAATCAGCAATAAAAAGAAACGATTCGTTTTTTTTATCGTTAGCCATTTCAATGGCAGGAATTATCGCTCCTAAAATATTTCCTAAATGAGGAGTTCCTGTACTTTGAACCCCCGTTAAAATTCTTGACATACAAATATTATTAGTAACAAAAGTAATAGATTTAAAAAACATATTACTCATTTAGTTACTTTTACGTTATGCTTAAAATTATCAGGATCATTTTGTGCGGGCTGTACAATGTGTGGTTTTATACCCTTGCTGGGGTTACTATGATTGTTTTTTTACCGCTTCTTTTTATAACTAGCTTAAAAGAAACTTGGTATCCATATTTTTTCTGGTTTGCTAGAAATATCTGGTCTTCTGTAATTTTATACGGAATGGGTCTTATTCCCAAAATTGAGTATAAGGAACCCTTTGAAAAAGGAAAAAGCTACATGTTAGTAGCTAACCACAAAAGCATGATTGATGTGATGTTGATGCTTAAAGTTTGTAAATATCCTTTTGTGTTTGTCGGTAAAAAAGAACTGTTAAAACTTCCCGTTTTCTCGTTTTTCTATAAAAGAGTTGCTATAATGGTAAATAGAGACAGTGCAAAAAGCCGTAAAGCTGTATATGGTCATGCCGAAAGAAGACTGAGCCAAGGCTTAGGAATTTGTATATTTCCAGAGGGTGCTGTATTTGGACCAGACGTTAAACTCGCTCCTTTTAAAAATGGGGCTTTTAGATTTTCTACAGATTTTCAAATGCCTATTGTCCCCATGTCTTTTTTGGATTGTGAAAGACGGTATCCCTATCATTTTTCTTACAATCACTTTGTTGGTGGGCCTGGTATTTTAAGAGTTAGGGTACACAACCACGTAAGCACAAAAGGTAAAGGGATTAGTGATATGGAAGATCTCAAAAAAGAGGTCTACGATTTAATATATAATGATTTAGAGGATTAAGCTTTTAACGCCTCTACAATTTTTGATTCTAATTCTTCACAAAGGTCAGGATTATCATTCAAAATTGCTTTGACAGAATCTCTTCCTTGTCCTAACTTTGTTTCTCCGTAACTAAACCAAGAGCCACTTTTGTCAATGATTCCATGATTGACACCAAGATCTATAATTTCTCCCATTTTAGAGATTCCTTTACTATACATAATGTCAAACTCACTTAATTTAAAAGGTGGTGCTACTTTATTTTTAACCACTTTTACTCTAGTTTTATTACCTAATACATTTCCGTTAGTATCCTTAATCTGAGTAGATCGTCGAATATCTAATCTTACAGAGGAATAAAATTTAAGTGCATTACCACCAGTTGTCGTTTCAGGGTTGCCAAACATAACGCCAATTTTTTCTCTTAGCTGATTAATAAATATAACTGTACAGTTTGTTTTACTAATATTGGAGGTAAGTTTTCTTAGAGCTTGCGACATTAATCTAGCATGAAGTCCCATTTTTGAATCGCCCATCTCCCCCTCAATTTCACTTTTTGGAGTTAAGGCAGCAACCGAATCAATAACAATAATATCAATGGCACCAGATCTTATTAAATTATCTGTGATTTCTAGCGCTTGTTCTCCATTGTCCGGTTGAGAAATAATTAACTCATCAATATTCACTTTTAGGTTTTGAGCATAAAATCTGTCAAAAGCATGTTCAGCATCAATAAAAGCAGCGATTCCTCCTGCTTTTTGACATTCTGCAATAGCGTGAAGAGTTAAAGTAGTTTTACCAGACGATTCAGGACCGTAAATTTCGATGACTCTTCCCTTTGGATAACCCCCAACACCCAAAGCGTAATCAAGTGTTAGCGAACCACTAGAAATAGACTCTATTTCTTCAGCTACAGCATCTCCCATTTTCATGACAGTTCCCTTACCATAAGTTTTGTCTAATTTGTCTAAAGTTAACTGAAGTGCTTTTTGCTTAGAATCTTTGTCTTTACTCATAAATAATTGAAATTAGGTTGAAAGCTAAAGTACAATATATTTAAATTAACTCATAATAGAAAAAGCTGGATTTTTGTTATAAATTATAAAGTATTAATTTCGCTTTTCAATGGAATTATACAATAAGCTTAGCGCTAAACAAAGAGCTGTTTTAATTGAAAAGGCGGGAGGTAAAAGACTAACCTTGTCGTTTTACATATATCATGAAATTAAAAACTGTCAGCTTTTTAGAGATCACCTTTATTTGAAATGGAATGCAATTGATGTTTTAGGCAGAATTTATATTGCTCATGAAGGAATAAATGCTCAACTTTCGGTTCCCTCAAAATATTTTAATGATTTTAAAAAAAGTATTGACCAAATTGATTTTTTAAAAAATGTAAGGTTAAATATCGCAATCGAACATGATAATCACTCTTTTTTAAAATTGAAAATTAAGCTTAGAAATAAAATAGTAGCTGATGGGCTAGATTCCTTAGAAATTGATTTAAATAAGAGTGGAAAACATTTAAACGCAACTGAATTTAATGATTTAGTTGAAAAACCTGAAACGCTTCTTGTTGACATGAGAAATCACTATGAAAGTGAAATTGGCCACTTTGAAGGGGCTATTATTCCTGATGTTGATAGCTTTAGAGAATCCTTGCCAATTATTGAGAAAACATTAGGCAAACATAAGGATTCAAAAAATATTGTTATGTACTGCACGGGAGGAATTAGGTGTGAAAAGGCCAGTGCTTTTTTAAAACACAAAGGCTTTAAAAACGTTTTTCAGCTCGATGGGGGCATTATTGGATACACCCGTCAAGTAAAAGAAAGTGGAATTACAAACAAATACGTAGGTAAAAACTTTGTTTTTGATCACAGAAGAAGTGAATCTATTTCTAATGAAATTATTTCAGATTGCCATCAATGTGGAGAAAAATGTGATAAGCATATCAACTGCGCTAATGAGGCTTGTCATCTTTTATTTATTCAATGTGAAAAATGTGCAAAACTTTACCAAAATTGCTGTTCTAAACAGTGCAAGGAAATAAATGATTTACCTCTTCAAGATCAAAAGAAACTTAGAAAAGGAAAGGGAAACAGTAATAAAATTTTTAAAAAAGGACGTTCTAAGGTTCTAAAATTCAAGAAAATATCTTGAAAAATAATTTTTGAGTTAGGCTCTTAAATTCGCTAACTTTAAATTTAATTAAAATTCAAAATGAGTTGTTCAAATTGCGGTACAGATTCTAGTGGCACCCCCAGGGGATGTAAAAATAATGGAACTTGTGGTTCAGACGGCTGTAATAAAATGACTGTATTCAACTGGTTGTCAAACATGGAAATTATTGGGGAGCCCGAACATGCCAATGTTTTTGAAGTTAGGTTTAAAAATGGGAGAAAAGAATTTTATAGAAATATTGATGATTTGAGTCTTTCTATTGGTGATTTAGTTGTTGTAAAAGCTGAACGCGGATACGACTTAGGTCATGTTACTTTGAAGGGAGGTCTGATTCAAGTGCAAATGAAAAAAAAGAAAGTCGATCCGAAAAAAGATTTACTTGCTATTGTTAGAAAGGCTACTCAAAAGGATATTGATTTATGGACTCAATCAAGAGAAAAAGAGGAGTCAATTAAAAAAAGGTCTAGAGAAATGGCTATTAGCCTTAAGTTAAAAATGAAAATCTCAGATATTGAATATCAAGGCGATGGATCAAAAGTTACCTTTTATTATACCGCAGCAGGACGGGTAGATTTTAGGCAGTTGATAAGAGACATGGCCAGGGCGTTTAACACTCGAATTGAAATGAAACAAGTTGGATTAAGAGAAGAAGCTGCAAGACTTGGAGGCATCGGTTCGTGTGGAAGAGAATTGTGCTGCTCCACCTGGTTAAATGATTTTAGGTCTGTAACCACCTCTGCCGCAAGGTATCAACAATTATCTTTAAATCCTCAAAAATTAGCAGGCCAATGTGGAAAACTAAAATGTTGCTTAAACTACGAGCTTGATTTTTACCAAAATGCCTTAAAAGGATTCCCTAAATCTAATACCAAAATTTTAACTGAAAAAGGTATTGCCTATTGTCAAAAAATAGATATTTTCAAAGGACTACTTTGGTTTGTTTACAAAAATGATAGTGTTGATTGGTTTGAGCTGACTGTAGAAAAAGTAAAAGAAATAATTAAAATAAATGCGTCTGGAAAAAAAATCAAAAGTCTTGAAGAATATGCCTCTGAAAGTCAAGATAACGAAGATGTCGAATTTCAAAATGTAGTCGGACAAGATAGTTTAACAAGGTTTGATAAAAAGAAATTCAAAAAGAGACGTAAGAAAAAGGTTTAGGCTAATGAGAAATTTAAATCTATTATATTTTGTTTTAATATTTTTTTTAATTGAATCTTGCTCCAATTCAAATTTAATTAAAGTTCATGAGTTTTCAAGTGGATGGAAAAATAGTGAAGTGGTAAGTTTTGATTTTGAAATTGTTGATACTTTAAAAAAACATGATTTAAAAATATTTTTAAGACATAGTAAAAACTACGAGTTTTCAAATATTTTTATGGTCACTGAGCTTAGTTATAACAATGAAGTTGTCACTGATACATTGGAGTTTGTTTTGAGTGAAAAAAGCGGTAAATGGCTCGGTGATAAAAAACTTTCAGTTGTTGAACATTTTCTTCCTTTTAAAAAGAATCTAAAACTCAAAAAAGAAATTCCACACAATTTAAAGATTAGAAATTCCATGAGGTTAAACAATGAAATTTCTCCAATTCAAAATTTAGAAAATGTTTTAGATTTGGGGCTGATAATAGAAACATCCAATTAAATGCCTAGAAAAGTAAAAAAAAGTAAGTCTATTCCAAAAAAATACAGATTGTTCTATTATGGATTCTGGCTAATCTTTATTGTTGGTTTTTTAGGGGTTTTCACACTTTTTTATTCTGCCTCAACAGGAGGGCTTGGAGAAATGCCTGATTTTAGACAATTAGAAAACCCAAATACCAATTTAGCCACTCAAATTATTTCATCTGATAATAGGTTACTCGGGAAATTTCATTTTGGAGAAAACAGAACACCAATAAGTTATAATGAACTCCCTAAACAATTAATTGATGCACTAATTGCAACAGAAGACGAAAGATTCTATAGCCACTCAGGAATAGATTTTAAAGCAACTGTTAGAGCTGTCGTGTTTTTAAATAAAAGAGGGGGTGCTAGTACTATTTCCCAACAACTTGCAAGACAATTATTTGTAGGGGTTCGTTCCAAGAATATTTTTGAAGCTATTGCTCAAAAAGCAAAAGAATGGGTGTTGGCAGTTAAATTAGAAAGACAATACACTAAAGAGGAGATTATAACTATGTATTTAAACATCTATGATTTTGGATATAATGGAGATGGAATAAAATCTGCCTCCAATATTTATTTTGATAAAGAGCCAAACGAATTAAACGTTCAAGAATCAGCTGCTCTAGTGGGTATGTTAAAAAACTCCTCTCTTTACAACCCCTTAAGAAGACCAGAATTGGTTAAATCAAGAAGAAATGTTGTTTTTAATCAAATGTTAAAAAATGAATACATAAAAGAAAATATTTTAGATTCTTTAAAAAGTTTGCCTTTAGAAATTAAATACACCCCACAATCACACAGAGAAGGGCTGGCTACATATTTCCGAGCTTACTTACAAGAATTTATGAAAGATTGGGCGAATGAAAATAAAAAAGAAGATGGCTCAAAGTATAATCTTTATTTAGACGGTCTTAAAATCTACACGACTATTAACCACGAAATGCAGGGCTATGCTGAGGAATCTGTAAAAGCTCATATGGCTAATTTGCAAAGAGAATTTTTCAAACAAAACACACCTGAATTAAATCCAACTGCTCCTTTTTTAGATCTTGAGTCTGAAGACTCCATAAATATTTTTAAAAGAGCGATGAAAAGATCCGAAAGGTGGAGGAAAATGAGAAATTCTGGTAAATCTGAAGAAGAAATGTTTGATGCTTTTGAGAAAGAAGTGCCAATGACAATTTTCTCTTGGAATGGTAATATTGATACCATAATGAAGCCCATTGATTCTATAAGATATTATAAACATTTTATGAGGGTTGGAATGATGTCAATGGAGCCGCAAACTGGTCATGTCAAGGCTTGGGTTGGTGGAATTAATTATAAACATTTTCAGTACGACCACGTAAAGCAAGGAAAACGACAAATTGGCTCCACATTTAAACCTTTTTTATATGCGACCGCCATTGATCAATTAAAACTTTCTCCGTGCGATTCGCTCCCCGATGCTATTTACTGCATCGAACCTAACAAATTTGGCAATCCAGATCCTTGGTGCCCCACGAACTCTAGTGATAAATATGGTGGAATGCGTACCCTTAAAAATGCACTTGCAAACTCAAAAAACACTATTAGCGCTCAACTTATGGACAAAGTTGGACCTAAGCCTGTGGCGGATTTAGCAAGAAACTTAGGTATTGAATCATTCATTCCTGAAGTTCCAGCCATTGCTCTTGGAACACCCGACTTAAGTGTGTATGAAATGGTAGGTGCCTATGGAGCATTTGCTAATCAAGGCATCTATGTAAAGCCTACTATGATAACAAGAATTGAAGATAAAAATGGTATTTTACTTTACCAGGCTAATCCTGAAACTAAAGATGTAATCAGTGAAGAATCTGCTTATGTTACGCTGAATCTTTTGGAAGGAGTTACAAAATTTGGATCTGGGGCAAGATTGCGACACGATATTCCCGAAGAAGAAAGAAATCCTGTTTACAGAGATGTCGTGACTGGATACCCTTATAAATTTGAAAATGCTATTGCAGGAAAAACTGGAACTACTCAAAATCAAAGTGATGGATGGTTTATGGGTATGGTTCCCAATTTAGTTACTGGTGTGTGGGTAGGTGCGGAAGACAGGGCTACGCATTTTGAAACAATCGCCTACGGACAAGGTGCAACAATGGCGCTACCCATCTGGGGCCTTTACATGAAAAAATGTTACGAAAACGAATCCCTTGGAATTTCTTTAGAGGATTTTTTAGCACCTGAAGAACTAAATATTCCAATTGATTGTGAAAGTATTAAGCCTGCTGAAATTATAAATAGCGATGCTGAAGACATTGAAGGCTTAGGATTATAAATTCTTTTTTTTTAACTTATATAAATGAGTCAGCGATTAATTTCACTTGATTTTTTTAGGGGATTTACCATTGCTGCAATGATTGTAGTTAACGATCCTGGAAGCTGGACGCATGTTTTTGGGCCACTAAGACACGCTTCGTGGCATGGCGCCACACCGACAGACTTAGTTTTTCCTTTCTTTTTATTTATAGTGGGAGTTTCTATTGTTCTATCACTTTCTAAAATTAAAAATGGTAATAAATCTGTTTACTTGAAAATTATTAAAAGAACGTTTATTCTTTTTGGAATCGGTATTTTTTTGGCTGTTTTCCCAAATTTTGATTTTAGTAACGTAAGAATTGCAGGAGTACTTCAAAGAATAGCGCTTGTCTATTTTTTCTGCTCAATTATCTATTTGAATTCAAATAAGATGCAACAAGTTTGGATGGGTATTTTTTGTCTTTTAATTTATTGGATTTTTATGAAACATGTTCCTTTTGGCGATTCAGTAGCAGGAATTTTAGAACCCGGAAATAATTTTACTGCTTGGATAGATCAGTTCATAACACCTGGAAGAATGTATCAAAAAACTTGGGACCCAGAGGGGTTTTTCAGTACTATTCCTGCCATAGCCACTGGAATTAGTGGCATGTACTGTGGTCATCTAATTTTAAGCAAATCCAAATCTTTAAAAGATAAAATAATATTAATGTATTTAATTGGAAGCATCTGTTTGTGTCTTGGACTATTATGGGATTTTAGCTTCCCTATAAATAAACATATCTGGACTAGCTCTTATGTCCTTTTATCTTCTGGGCTTGGTATGTTATTTCTTGCGAGTTGTATTTGGATAATTGATCATAAAAAATTTACATTTAGCACAAGGTTTGGAATTGTTTTTGGATCAAATGCTATTTTTGCCTACGCGCTTCACGCCATGCTTGGAAGAGTATTTAGAATCCCTATTATAAATGGAAATGGCATTCAAAAAACTTGGATGGATTTTGGTCTTTCTACCGAAATTGACCCTCAAATATTCTCTTTATTATGGGCGCTTTTTTATACGTTTTTAATTTACTTAGTTGTCAATGAAATGTATAAACGAAAGATTTTTATTAAAATTTAATTCTCGTATTATTGCAATTAAATAACCTTTTTAAATGAAAAAACTTCTTTTTTTACTGTGTCTTGTCGTTTCGATAAATGCCTGTAACTCGCCTTTAGGTAATGGATTTGTTAATGATTCTGACCTAAAATTTGAAATTGGATCTGAAGAAACAGTAAAACTTTTTCAGTCCTTTGATTCTGCTTGGAAAAATCTAGATTATAAGCTTATGAAAAGTATGATTGCTGATTCAGCCTCATTTGAATTCAACGATGGTAAAATCGCTAATAGTGCTGATGCATTTATAAAAATAATTCAAGAAGATGTTAAAAGGAATAGTGAAGAGGGTAACAATTACAGCTGGACAACAGACTATGCTTTTTCTGTCAACATTGAAAATTCAAAAAAAGGAGAATGGGTAAATGCTGGGTTCACGGCTGATTTGGATAGTATTCTTGATGGTGTTACCAAAAGGATTTACAACGACTGGTACTTTTTTAATGAAAATAAAAAGCTAGAACTTTGGTATCAAAACATCAGAGTGGTTAAATAAAAATAGTTTTACGTATGTGAAACGTGGTCACAACCCTCTGGAATATAGGCTATTATATGCCATAATTCTCCATCACTAAACACTTCTATTCTTGTTCCTGCATCCGCATATCCATTAGCAATTTTAAAAGTAGTCCCCGAGATTTCTTCAGTTATATTTCCTGCTGAGCTATCATCACAATAAGCTACTCCATAAAGTTTTCCGCTAGAGGGACTACTAATTTGTAAGTAAACATTTGATTGAGCATCCCTGTTAACTACAAAAGTATATTTCAAACCAATCGTTAATGCAGGTAAAGTGATTTCTATATCATTTGTTGAATCATCTTTGGGGTCAATAGAAAAAATTTGTCCAGAGGGGTAAGTATTCTCATCTATTACAAAATTATCTATTCCTACATCGTCATTACTTAGCATAGTTACAGATTCTCTTCCTCCCCCAGCTGATGTCCATGACAAGTTACCACTTCCGTCTGTTTTTAAAACTTCACCATTAGCTCCATCAGCAGCAGGAAAAGTAAGGTCATCAATAACCACCTGTCCAGTACCATTTGGACTGATATTGATATTACCATTATCCCCGTCTGTTATTGTTATCGTTCCAGTAGCAGCATTTCCTGTTTTTACAGTAATGTCCGTATCCCCAATCGATTGAATAGTTCCTGAACTAACAGTTGAAAAAGTTCCTGTAGAGGGTGTCGTTGTTCCAATAGTCGTTCCGTCGATTGCCCCACCATCTATATTAACCGCATCACTTCCCTGGGTAGCAATAGTTCCTAAACCAAGAGCCGTTCTGGCACCAGCCGCATCACTAGCGCCTGTACCGCCAAGACTTAATGGAACATTGCCAACC
>Ga0209406_1001056_pt1 | contig 21016 bp, 14 predicted proteins | sample COGITO_mtgs_1204_FD_184808 | JGI IMG/M metagenome (GOLD analysis project Ga0209406, IMG submission 184808) | Pelagic marine microbial communities from North Sea - COGITO_mtgs_120426 (SPAdes) (version 2) | ecosystem: Environmental > Aquatic > Marine > Epipelagic ...
TATTAATAAATCATTTTATGAAAATTCATTTAATCAAACCATACAGCAAGGCTTACAGGGTAGTATTGCTGGCTTGCAAGTAATATCAAATAACACACACCCTCAATCAGTCCCACAAGTAATTATTAGAGGCGTTGGTTCTGCTTTCGGTGAAGGTGTAGGATCGACAAGTCTTTCAGGAACTACTACTGTATTGGGAGATCCAACGATTTTGACTGCAGGAAGCCCTTTGTATGTTATTGATGGAGTACCAACCTTTGATGGTAGAGATTTATCAAGTATTAGTGGAAATGATATTAAATCTATCACTGTCCTTAAAGATGCTGCCGCTGCTAGTATATATGGAGCAAGAGCTGCCAATGGTGTCATTGTTGTAGAAACTAAATCTGGAGTATCTGGAAAAGGTAAAATTACCTATTCTACTCAGGTCGGTTTTTCAGAATTTGTAAGTTTAAATGAAGTGCTCAATACCTCTCAATTGCAAGAATTATATATCGAAGGATTAATAAATAATACAGGTAATAGTATTGATACGAATGCGGACGCTGTAGATTGGTTAATTAATTCAAACCCCTACACAGCTTTTAATCCTGATCAAGATACTAATTGGAATAAAGAGTTGACAAGAGTAGGAGTGATAACACAACACAACTTGTCTGCTTCTGGAGGAAGTAACAATAATAATTACTATTTATCTCTAGGGTATTTAAAAAATGAGTCCGCTATTAAAGAAATTAATTTCGATAGACTCACATTAAAGTTAAAATACGACACACAAATTTCTAAAAAGCTTAAAGCTTCCACCATCATAGGTTATGGAAAGACACAATCCAATAATCATGAAACAGGTACTTCGTATTATAATCCTTTTACAAGTATATATCGTGTAAGGCCAGATTTAAATATTTATAATGAAGATGGTTCTTATGATACTAGCTATAATTTTAAAGTAAACCCATTAGGGGTATTGACAGATGAAACCCGCCAACTAGAAACAAATGATTTTAGAGGGTCCTTAAATCTAAACTACGAACTAATACCAGGATTAACGTTAGAAACAAGTTTAAGTACAAATTATAGATTAACCGAAAACTACAATAAGTTCCCCTCCTATTTAGGAAAAGGAGCTAATTATAGAATTGGCTGGTCAGTGGTACCCTCGAGTTATGGAAACCAAAGAAATACGGGGATATTTACCTGGAACGCAAGATCTTTAGTTAGGTATACTACGAAACTTGGAGAAGATCATACTTTTGGTGCGTTTGCTGGAATTGAACAAAATGCAATGGATATGAAGGGGACTAATTTGTCTGTGCTTAACTTACGTGAAGGTTCTGAAACATTTGATAATGGAACTTCAGAGACTAGCGATACGTTTAGAAGGGAGTCTTCAATCAGCTCTACATTTTTAAGTTTAGAGTATGATTTCCAAAAAAAGTATTTGTTAAATACCACCTTCAGAAGAGATGGTTCTTCAAGGTTTGGAGCTAATAACAAGTATGGAAATTTTTATGCCATTGGGTTGGGTTGGAATATTCACAAAGAGGATTTTATGCAAAACAATGACTTTATAAATATTTTAAAATTACGCGCCAGTTATGGTGTTAATGGAAATGACCAAATTTCTCCTTTTGGTTACTCAGGAACCTTTGATACAACAGGATCTTACAACGGACAAAATGCAGCCACTATCTCATCCGCAGGAAATGCTTTAATTGGTTGGGAAGAAAATGCAACCTTTGATATTGGAGTAGATTTCTCGGTTTTTAATAATAGAGTTTCAGGATTTTTAGATTATTATGTAAGAGATACATCTGATCTTCTTTATAATTTACCGGTCTCCGGACTCAATGGAGATTCATTTGTTTTTCAAAACTTTGGAGGCATGAAAAATAGCGGAGTTGAAATTTCATTAAACACGAAAAACATCACCACTAATACTGATGGATTTACTTGGTCTACAGGAATTACTTTGACGACAAACAAAAATGAAATAACAGCACTTGAGTCAGACGAAATTATTTCAGGTAACTATTTAAGAAAAGTAGGGGAAGACTTTAATACGCTTAACCTTTATGGATATGCAGGGGTGGACCCAGAAACGGGAAGTGAAATGTTTTATACTGATGAAACCGAGACCGAAACAACAATGGTACTTGGAGAGGCAGAAAAATATAATCATGGTAAAGCAACACCAGATTATTACGGATCCCTAATAAACACGGTTACTTTTAAAAACTTCTCACTTACGGCACAATTATACAGTTCTTGGGGAGGGCAAATATTTGAGCCTAACGGTAATGTTCAAAATGATAATGGATACAGAAGAACTCGTGATTACAGTAACACCTCTAAATATGTGTATGACAATAGATGGCAACAACCAGGAGATATAACTAATGTACCAAAATATGTGTATGGTAATTCATTATCAAGTAATCAAACTTCAAGATGGTTACACGATGGAAGTTATGTCCGTTTAAAAAGAGTGGAGCTAGCCTACACTTTTTCAAATAAAATGTTGCAAAACAGTTTTATTGATAGACTTCGTCTTCATGTGAGTGGAGATAACCTATGGACCTCTATTAAAGATGATACCTTGACAAATGATCCGGAAATGGCAGGAATAACAGGAACAGCAAGTTTCAATAACCCGATCTCAAAAACAATTTATTTTGGTCTTAATGTTACATTTTAACATAAAATCATCCAATTTTAATCACCCAAAAAACACATAATGATGAAAAACATATATTTAATAATTTTAATGTTATCAATCACGTTCACTTCTTGCAACACAGATGAACTTTTAGATAAAGACCCTTACGACAGAGTTCTAACAGAAAATCTAATTACAGATTTCACAAGTTTCGAAGCAGCTACTGCCGGTGCATATAACATACTTCAAGATCGCTTTTATCATGGTGGCTTATATCCAATTGCTTCAGATTTAATGTCTGATAATTCACTATCATCTTGGATCCTCTTTCCCGGTACTGATGCTTATGAAACACCTACTGATGATCGCGAAACATTACGAATCTGGAGTACAATCTCCAATCTTATTGCGCATACGTCTATCGTTATTAGACAGGCTGAAGACTTCGACTTTGATTCTGACCAATCGCAAGCGACTAAATTAATTGCACAGCTATATGTCATCCGAGGTATGGCGTATTTCGACATGCAACGTTTGTTTGCACAGCCGTATAATTTCACTGCAGATGCCTCTCACATGGGAATTCCTTTAGTGGATGAAGCTCAAGTAGGTATAGACGTAATTAATCCTGCAAGAAGCACCACGGCTCAAGTTTATGCAAAGATAACTTCTGATATTCAGTATGGAATTAATGGTTTAGCTGATGATACATCTTCAATTTATAATTTTAATAAAACCTCTGCAAAAGCCTTATTAGCAAGAGTCCATTTATACATGGGAAATTGGGCTGAAGCAAACACATTGGCTACAGAAGTCATTGGATCTGGTTATTCTTTAGTCTCTAACACTGATTATGTTGCAAGTTGGGGACAAGCTTCAACAACGGAATCTATTTTTTCAGCTGTAAACACTTCAACAGATAATGGTGGTAGTTATGCCATTACTTATTTATATGGACGTCCACGTTTCAAAGCCACTACGGATCTATTTGATGCTATCGATGTCAATGATGTTAGAAAGAACTTGATAGCTGCAGGAAAGGTGCTTAAATTCCCTTCTTATACTTCACGTGATGACAATACACCTATCATTCGTGTTTCTGAGATGTATTTAATTCAAGCTGAGGCCATGGCAGAGCTAGGTATGGATTCAAATGCTCAAACAGCCATTAATATGATTCTATCAAGAGCAAATCCATCGGCAGCCGCTTACACTCAAACGGGCCAAGCTCTTAAAGATGTCATTCAAGACGAAAGACGCAAAGAATTGATGTTTGAAGGACACCGTATTTTTGATTTGACAAGGACAAAAAGAAGCTTTGTTAAATACAGTACTGTAGCAGAAACACCAATCAATGTGAATTACCCAAGTAATTTAACAATCCTACCAATCCCTCAATCAGAGATTGATGCTAACGATAATATTTCTGAAATTGATCAAAATACCGGTTACTAATTAATTTTCAACATTTATAACAAGCTATTTGAGTTCTATTAAACGAACGTTATTTACCAATTTGAATTAAGAACAAATAGCTTGTTTAAAACATGCATTCATGAAAAATTTAATTTTACGTACAATCTTATTTGCAACATTATATTCTTGTGCCCAAAAGGAAAATTCCTATGTTTTGTTCTCAGGAAGCATCAAGAATACCAATGAAACGATTATTAAAATGTCCAATAATGGCAGAATCTTTGAAAAGAAAGTTGCTATAGACGCATCCGGAAATTTTAAGGACACTTTATTTATAGACGGTCAAGGGAATTATTTTTACCAAATAGGAAAATCGTATAGTACACTTTTTCTAAAACCAGGAGATAATCTAAACGTTAGTATTGATGCCGAAGATTTTTATAGATCTACCAAATTTAAAGGCAAAGGGAGTATGCTTAATAATTATAATGTATCCAGAGGCACATTAAAAAGTAAGCTAGTAGGTGATGCTAAAGAATTTTTTTTAGTACCTGTGGACGATTTTTTACTTAAAATTCAAAAAAATAAAGAAGCCTTTTTAGTATTGTTAGAAGAATCAGATTTAATAGGAAACGAAAAAGAGCTTCAAAAGAAAATAATAGAGCATGACTATCTGTTAACTAGATATAATTACGATAAGTTTAATCATTATCACACTAAGAAACACCCAGTATTGCCCGAAGGTTATTACAATCCAATTAGGAAAATGGATTTAAACGATGAAGAATCATTTAATAATGATAAAAGTTATAGAAATCTTATTATTGAAAATTGGCGATTAACCTCTAAAGAGGAAATGGCAAAAGATCCCAATTTAACACTTGTAAACTTTGTTGAAAACAAAATTAAAGGCATTAAAAGCTCTAAAATTAAAGATCAGGTTGTAAGTATGCTTTTTAGACAAATGAGTTTAAAAAACAAAAATTACAAAAAAGATTATCCTAGGATTATGGCTATGCTTACAGATAATAAATTAAAAGACAAACTTACAACTAGGTATAACGGTGTCTATAATACACAACCAGAAATGCCTGCGCCAAACTTTAATTACGAGAATTATAAAGGCGGGACAACAGCATTAAAAGATTTAAAAGGTAAAATCTTATATGTTGAGGTTTGGGCAACATGGTGTGGACCATGTATTAAGGAAATGCCTGCGCTAGCAGAATTAATTAAAGACTATAAAGGAAGAAAAATAGAATTTGTAAGTATTTCTATCGATTCAAAAAACGATTACGAAAAATGGAGAAAAATGGTGCCAGAAAAAAATGTTGGCGGCATTCAATTATTAGCGGATAAAGGTTTAAAATCCGATTTTATGAAAGCTTTTAGTGTAGGTCTAATTCCGAGATCAATATTGTTAGATGAAGAAGGAAAAATCATTACAAGTAAAGCGCCCAGGCCTTCAGCTGATAATACCAAGGAGTATTTAGATAGTTTACTAACTACAAAGAAAAAGTTATAATGAAAAAAAAATATTTACTAAGCATTGCTCTGATTTGTTCCAGCATGATGTTCATGTATGGACAAACCCTAGATAAAAAGTTCAAATTCATCAAAGCTTTGGGTGGCGTTGAAGAGTATCTATACGAACCTAATGGCATGAGTATTTTGTTAATACAAGACAACACTGCCCCAGTAGTTACTTCTCAAATTACGTACAGAGTAGGTTCTAAACATGAAGTTTCAGGAAACACCGGCTCTACACATCTTTTGGAACATTTAATGTTCAAAGGAACGCCCAAATACAATAAAGAGACGATAACTATATCAAGTGCACTACAAAATATTGGCGCTAGAATGAATGCAACTACTTGGTATGATCGTACTAATTATTACGAAACTATCCCTAGTGATTATTTAGAACTAGCACTTGATATTGAGGCTGATAGAATGAGAAATTCATTATTAAAACCAGAAGATAAAGCCGCCGAAATGACTGTGGTTCGTAACGAGTTCGAACGTGGAGAAAACAATCCAAATAGATTATTATCAAAAGAAATATGGTCAACAGCATATATGGCACATCCCTACCATCACTCAACCATTGGATGGCGATCAGATATTGAAAACGCATCTATCGAAAAGCTTAGAGAATTTTATAATACCTATTATTGGCCAAACAATGCAACATTATCAATCATTGGTGATTTTAATAAAGCAAATGCATTTGAATTAATAGACGCATCTTTTGGCTTAATTACAAAAGCACCTCATGAATTTCCTCAACCTTATACAGAAGAACCAGAACAATACGGACCAAGAAAAATTGTTATAAAAAAATCTGGTCAGCAAGGTGTGGTTGTAGTCGCTTTTAAAAGCCCAGGTAAATTGCATAAAGACCACGCTGCCTTAACAGTATTAAGTGATATTCTTAAAAGTGGTGCGACTTCAATTTTAAACACAACTTTTACAGATACAGGGTTGGCATTGTATGCCTACAGTTCAATTTCAGCCTTTAAAGAACATAATTTATTTTCGGTAGGTGTGGGATTGACACAAAATTCAACGCATCAAGAGATAAATAACAAAATAGTAACTGTTATCAATAACATTATGGAAAATGGCGTGACTCAAGAAGATCTAGATAGGGTTTTAGCCAAAGCTGAAGCTAACGATGTTTTAAGGCGTGACGGTTCATTTGCTATTGCTGGAATTATTAATGAAGCTATTGCTGCTGGTGACTGGACTAATTACATTAACAATATAGAGAATTTAAAAAAGGTAACATTAGACGATATTAAAAGAGTTTCAAATACCTATCTTATAGAAGATCAAAGCACCACAGGATATTTCATTCCAAAAAAAACAGGATCAAATAAAAAGAGACCAAACATAAAAAGCAAGCAGTTTAAAAATGATGATGGTAAAGTCTTTTTTAGAAATCCGGAAGCACAAAATTATGACAACGCTTTTATTTCCGATTACAATCAAAACGCTTCATTAGCTCAATCATCATTAATTAATTCAAAATTAGATTACAAGCGTCAAACAGTTTCAGGAATTGACATTACAACAGTTAAAACTGGTGCTAAAGGCTTTGTTAATATAATTGGAAGTATCAATGCAGGTGGTATAAATACTATTAAAAATAAAAATATTGCTTCTATAACAGCTGAAATGTTATTAAAAGGCACTATTAGTAAAGACAAATATGCTTTATCAAAAGCATTAGAGAGCTTCGGTGTTAGAATGAACATCAGAGCAAATACTTATAAAACCACCTTTAGTTTTAAATGTTTATCCACTAATGTAGATGAAGTTGTTGCGATTTTGGCAGATGCGTTGCGTAATCCTGCATTTGATGAAAAAGAGTTTGAATTATTGGTAAAGCAATATAGTGGCAGAATAAAAAACAATTTGGATAACCCTTCAATTTTAGCTAAAATTAAGTTAAGTCAATTGATCTATTCAATTGGTCACCCTGAATATTTAGATTCTGTAGAAGTACAAATTGAAAAAATTAATGAGGTAACCTTAGACGATATAAAGGCGTTTCATAAAGATTATTATGGAGCAAACGAAATGCATGTTGTTGCTGTTGGAGATATTAATGGAAAAGTTCCAGTTGCTTTCGGTAAAACATTTAAAGATTGGAATGGGGGCGTTAGTTTTAAATCTGTAACCTCAAGAGGAAAATCCTTAGCTAAAACACAAACTGAAATTATCACCGTTAAAGGCAAGTCTAGTGCTCAATTACTTATTGCGCAGCATACAGGACTTACAAGCGAAGATGCAGATTTTAGACCAATGCAATTAGCAATATTTGCATTAGGAGGCGGTATGTCTGGACGATTAATGCAAACGGTAAGAGATGTTGATGGTTTGACGTATAGTATTAGTGCAACACATAGTTCAGATATCTATACAGACGGTTACTTTGCTGTAAAGGCTTCTTTTAATCCAACATTATTAAAGAAAGGGGAAGATGCAACAATGGCACAAATTAAAAATTGGATTGATGATGGTATTTCTGTAAATGAATTAGCAAATAAAAAAGCAAATTTAATAGGTAGTTATAAGGTGAGACTTTCTACTACGGGAAGTATGGCTGGCACTATCCTTTCATTTATTAATCAAGGCAAGCAACCTTCTTATATTGATCAATACCCTCAAGATATTAATGACCTTTCTTTAAGCCAAGTAAATGAAGTGATTAAAAAATATATAAATCCTAAGAAGTTTATTACCCTAAAATCTGGAAGTATTGATAAAAACGGTAATCCGTTAAAAAAGAAATAACCTTTCTCTAGACTTTGTTTTCACAACAAATTTGAATTAATTATTCTAGTGAAAGAGTTTTGAAAAGGCTGTTAAAATCACAGCCTTTTCTTATTACAAAATTATATATTATGAAAAAATTTATTATACTCTTGATTTTTGTTTTGAGTGCCAATGCCTTTTCACAAATTTATAATCCTGTAAAATGGTCAACATCTGTTGAAAAAATATCAGATATCGAGTATAATTTAATAGCTACAGCTACTATTGAATCTGGGTGGCATTTATATTCTCAGGTTGTTCCTGAAGGTGGTCCTATTCCCACAACATTTACATTTATAGATTCAAAGCATTATAGTTTAGTAAATAAAACTCAGGAAGAAGAAGGTCATGAAATTTACGATTCTATTTTTGAAATTCGGATTAAGTTTTTTGAAAACAAAGCCGAATTTAAACAACGTGTAATAGTATTAAATGATATTAATACTATTGATGCCGAAGTAGAGTTTATGGTGTGTGATGATGAAAAATGCTTACCACCAAATAATATTGACCTTGCATTTAAAATAGCTAGTAATGCTGTTACAAATATTACTGCAGTAGATAAAGTAAAAACTGCAGTTGAAGAAAAGGGCGAGGCAAAATATTTAAAACTTAAAAAATCACAAAAAAAAGAAAAATCAAAAGGCTTATTAGGTACTTTTCTTATTGCTTTCCTATTTGGTTTTACAGCTTTGCTCACACCTTGTGTATTCCCTATGATACCTATGACTGTAGGTTTCTTTACCAAACAAAGTAAAAACAAAGCACAGGGAATACGAAATGCAATTATCTTCGGAATTTCTGTTGTGGTAATCTATGTTTTACTAGGCACAGTTATCACAGCTATTTTTGGAGCTAGTGCATTAAATGCATTGGCTACCAATGTTTGGTTTAATGTTATTTTCTTTTTGTTATTGGTGATTTTTGCGGTATCCTTTTTAGGGGCATTTGAACTAACCTTACCTAGTTCATGGGGTACAAAAGTAGATGCACAAGCTGATAAAGGAGGTATAGTAGGGATTTTTTTTATGGCATTAGCATTAGCCATTGTCTCTTTTTCATGCACAGGTCCAATTGTTGGATCCATTTTAGTTGAAGCTGCTTCAGGCGGTAATCAAATAGGGCCAATTATTGGCATGTTAGGTTTTTCATTAGCTATTGCTTTACCTTTTGCACTTTTTGCAGCGTTTCCTGGATGGATGAATTCATTACCAAAATCAGGTGGTTGGTTAAATACAGTAAAAGTGGTTTTAGGTTTTTTAGAATTAGCTTTTGCTTTTAAATTCTTATCAAATGCAGATTTAGTATTACAATTGCATTGGTTAGAACGCGAAGTATTCTTAGCTATTTGGATTACTATTTTTGGAACATTAGCTTTATATCTTTTTGGGAAAATACAGTTGCCTCATGACTCACCTTTAAGTAATATATCTGTTGGTAGATTAAGTTTAGGATTATTATCCTTAACATTTGCTATCTATATGTTACCAGGATTGTGGGGAGCGCCTTTAAATTTAATTAGTGCATTCCCTCCAGCCCAACATTATAGTGAGTCGCCTTATGGCGTAGGTTACACTAAACTTGGAGACGGAGGAGGTATATCTCATGCAGAGATTCCAGATGGAGCACATCTAATGGCACCACATAATATTTTAGCTTTTAATGATTATTATAAAGGTTTAGCTTATGCGAAAAAAGTTGGTAAACCAATAATGATTGATTTTACTGGGTATGCTTGCGTAAACTGTAGAAAAATGGAACAAAATGTTTGGGCAAAAGACAAGGTTTTAAAAATTTTAAAAGAAGATGTGGTACTTATTTCATTGTATGTTGACGATAGACGTAAACTAGAAGCAGATGAGGTTGTAGATTCACAATTAAAACCAGGAAAACAATTAAAATATATAGGTCAGAAATGGAGTGAATTTCAAACCATAAAATATAAAACAAATTCACAACCGTTCTACGTGTTAATGAATCATAATGAGGAAAACCTTATTGCTCCTGTTGCCTATGCCCCTAATGTGAACGAATATTATGCATGGTTAAAAGCAGGGCTTTCAAAATTCAACTAATTGTTGAATTAAGAAAAACGCTTGAAATTTATACTGAACAGAGTCTAAATACGAAAAACAAAAATGAGCACATCGAATTTAAGCACAGCAAAAACTTCATCAAAATTAGAATGTTATTTTCAGAAGTTTAGAGATAACATTGTTGGCACTGGTGTAGAGTTTATATCACCTTATGGCAAAAAAGAAATAATATATGCCGACTGGACAGCCAGTGGCCGACTGTACAGGCCAATTGAGGAAAAATTACTTAAGGAAATAGGCCCTTTTGTTGCAAATACACATACAGAGACGTCCATAACCGGATCGTCCATGACAAAAGCTTATAATGAAGCTCGAAGTATTATTAAAGATCATGTGAATGCTAACAATGATGACGTGCTGATTACTTCAGGTACTGGTATGACTGGAGCGGTAAATAAGTTTCAACGCATACTAGGTTTAAAAGTATCTGAGAACCTAAAAGAGCACACAAATATTCCTGATGAAATTAGGCCGGTTGTCTTTATTTCACATATGGAACATCATTCTAATCAAACTTCATGGTTAGAAACTATTGCTAGGGTAGCGATTATACCATCAAATGAAACAGGATTGATTTGTTTAGAAAGTTTTGAAAAACTTTTACATCAATACAGAGATTATCCTTTAAAAATCGCCTCTGTAACAGCATGTTCTAATGTTACGGGAATTAAAATAGATTATCACGCGATAGCGAGAATGATTCATCAGCATAACGGGCTTTGTTTTGTTGATTTTGCTTGCTCAGCCCCTTATGTAAATATAAACATGCATCCTAAAAATGAGAATGAATATTTGGATGCAATCTTTTTTTCACCTCATAAATTTTTAGGAGGTCCTGGATCTTCAGGGGTATTGATTTTTAATAAAAAATTATATAAAAACTTAATCCCAGATAATCCCGGTGGAGGAACCGTTACTTATACAAATCCGTGGGGAGATCGCCACTATATTGATGATATAGAAACTCGTGAAGATGGAGGGACTCCGGGATTTTTACAAACAATTAAAGTAGCCTTGGCAATTCGGCTAAAAGAAAAAATGGGTGTGCAGAATATCCTAGATCGAGAACATGAAATCAATGAGCGTATTTTTATTAAACTTATTAAAATTAAAAACCTACATATTTTAACAGAGGAGAATCAAGATAGATTAGGAATTTTTTCGTTTTATATTGATAATGCCCACTATAATTTAATAGTAAAATTACTAAATGATAGATTCGGGGTCCAAACTAGAGGTGGTTGTTCCTGCGCTGGCACTTATGGACATTATTTATTGAATGTTAATCAGTCAACTTCCAAAGCAATTGAAGAAAAAATATTAGAAGGCTGTTTATTAGAGAGACCGGGTTGGGTACGTATGTCTATACATCCAACGATGACTAATTCGGAGATCGATTTTATATGTAAATGTATTAAAGAAGTGGCTAGGAACTTCAAACATTGGGGTAAAGAATATAATTACAATTTAGTAAAAAATGAGTTCGAATATATAAATGGAAGTGATGAAGAAATAATTGAAACAACAAAAAATTGGTTTAAAATATAAAATATTTCAGAAACAAATGAAATAAAAATTATGGAGAATATAAATAAATTTATAAGCAGTATAGATAATTCGGTTCTGTCGCATCTAATGTAAGGAAAAATCAAATTTTTTATATTTACAACAAAAAAGATGTTCAAAGGTCACTGTTTTCCTAAAGCAATCATATTACAAGCTGTTTACTTCAAATTAAGGTTTAGTCTTAGCTATAGAGATGTAGAAGAACTTTTATCTATCAGAGGAGTCAAAGTGGATCATGCTACTATTCAACGCTGGGTATTCAAATTCACACCCCTTGTAGAACAACAATTCAGAAAGAGAAAAAAATTAGTTGGAAAAATGTGGAGACTAGATGAAACCTATATTAAGGTAAAGGGTGAGTGGAGATATTTATACAGAGCAGTTGATAAAGAAGGGAATACTGTAGACTTTTTGTTAACTAAAAGAAGACAACGTATATCTGCACAGAAATTTTTAATCAAAGCCATAGTGAATAATGTTAATCCAGAACTTATAAACATCGATAAGAGTGGGGCGAATAAAGCTGCGATAAAACTATACAATCGAAGAAACTATTCAAACATAAAAATAAGGCAATGCAAATACCTCAATAATATTTTAGAACAAGACCATCGAATGATAAAGTGGCGTATTATGCTAGGTCTAGGTTTTAAAGAATTTGAATCAGCAAAGAGAACCATCTCAGGAATAGAAGTAGTTAGAATGATAAAGAAAAATCAACTGGTGAACCCTGAAAGTTCTACCTACAAATCATTTATATCATTAGCTTCTTAAAAAATTAAATTAGTTTAAAACTTGATGCTTAATTTTAGCAGATGCGACAGAACCATAAAATCATCCTTTAACTTAATCTAAATGTGGAGTTAGTATCTTCAGTTTCTATATTCTGAAAAAACTGAGTTAATTACAATTTTGAAATTTAATAAGATAAATATTAATATTTACTTATTTAATTAAATGTGGTTTGAAATCACCTGTTTTTTGACAACAAATTTGCTCCATAACTTGTAATAATTCTTTTTTCATCAAAGAGATTGTATGATCACCTCCTTTTTTACCTAGAGCTCCAACGCCATACATGAAACTTCTTCCCATGAAAGTAAATTCTGCTCCACTAGCCATTGCTCTTGCAATATCTGGACCACCACGCAAACCTGAATCTACCATTATCTTTGTTTGATGTCCAAATTTTTCAGCTAAACTTGTCATTGGTACTATTGAAGATTGTCCGGCGTCTAATTGACGACCTCCATGATTGGATACAATAATACCATCTACGCCTAAATTTATTGCTCTTTGAGCATCTTCTTCACTAACGACTCCTTTAACAACTAATTTACCTTTCCATTGGTCGCGAATAGAAGCAATTCGATCTTCATTCAATCTACCTGAAAAAGTTGCATCCATAAATTCTCCTAACTTTTTTAAATTAAGTCCTTTAGGCATATATTTTTCCATTGTTTTAAAGGCTGGTTGTCCGTGAATTAAAGTTTGAATTGCCCAATCTGGCTTTTTCATTACTTCAATAATATTTTTAATACTCATACTTGGAGGCATAGCTAATCCATTACGAACATCTCTAGGTCTGTATCCAAAAGTTGGTACATCTGCCAAAATAACTAATACATCTGTACCAGCCGCCGCCGCTCTATCTAATAAATCTTTTTTTATTTTTTCTTCTGCAGGATGATATAATTGAAACCAAGATTTACCTTCTGTAATTTCTGCCACACGTTCTATACTAGAAGTAGTAACCGTACTTAAAATAAATGGGACATTATGTTTTTTTGCAGATTTGGCTAAAATTTCTGTAGAATTTGGCCACATCAATCCTTGTAAACCTATAGGAGAAATTCCAAAAGGCGCATCATATGTGTGTCCAAATAACTCTGTTTTCATTTCTGATTTCTCAAACTTTGAAAGGTACTGAGGCATCAATTCAATTTTCTGTAAATCGGTTCTATTTTTATCTAAATTGATGTCTTCATTACACCCTCCATCTAAATATTCAAAAGCAAACTTTGGCATTTTTACAATTGCTCTTTTTCTTAAATCATCTACTGATGGGTATTTTGGATTGATTGTTAATTCCATATTTTTTATTTTTTTATAACTGATAAATTTTATCCATTAATATCCATTTCTCACCTTCTTTTGCAAAAGGTAATTTTTGCTGATATTTCCACATTAGATTTTCCCATTCTTGCACTTTTGGATTTCCTAAATCCATGGTAGTTTTCTTTTCAAAAGAAAAAGTTTCGTTTCCTTCTAAAATCATAAATAACCGATTCCCCGCTAAATAAATATCCAAATGTTCAATACCAGCTAATTTTATACTTTTGGTAATTTCTGGCCATATTTTTTCGTGATATTTTTTATATTCAGAAATGAGTTTAGGGTCATTAACTAAATCTAAAGCAAAACAATATCTTTTAATCTTTTTCATTTTAAAACGTATTCTTTTAATGAAGCATTACTTGCTTTCTCATACTTCATATAAACAGTTAAACCATACCAGGCTATGTAAATAAAACAAAATAGTGGTAAAATAAAAGAAAAATTAACCTCTGCAACCCCCATTATTTTAGTATCTGAAACACCACTACCTCCTGTATCAATAATCATCCCTTGTAGCATCGGTAACAGAGCACCGCCAACAATTGCCATTACCAATCCAGCAGATCCTACTTTAGCTTGTTCTTCGGTTAAATCATTTAATGCAATTCCATAAATGGTAGGAAACATTAATGACATAGAGAACGATATTCCGACTATGGCGTACAATCCAATTAAGCCTTCAATACAGATAGCAGATAGAACGAAAATACTTGCAAGTAGTGCGAAAAACATTAATAATTTACCAGAACTCATAAAGCGTAACATTGCTGTTCCTACTAAACGACCTACCGTAAATAATACAAATGCTATAAATTGATATGTAAATACATCAACCTTTTCATAACCTACTTCACCTGCATTAGCGACGTCTATTGCTTCAGCATATTGATAAATATAAGTCCAAGTCATAATTTGTGCTCCAACGTATAATATTTGTGCAACAACTCCTAAAACATATTTTCTATTACGCAATAATTTTTTAAAAGTATTTTTTAAGCTAGGCATTTTTCCTTCTTCTTTTGATTGCGGCATTTTATTTACCAAAAACAAAATAAATACACCTAAAATAACCAAACCTAATACTACATAAGGATCGCGTATTACTGCTAAATCTGCAACTTTAATCATTCCTCTTTTTACTTCATCTAAAGCTCCAAAATCTACAATATCGTCAGATTGTAATTTATCATAAACAAAGAATTTTGCTACTAATAATCCAGCAATTAATCCTATTGGATTTACAGATTGCGCTAAGTTTAAACGCTGAGTAGCTGTTTCTTTAGCTCCCATTGCTAATACATAAGGGTTTGCAGCAGTCTCTAAAAATGCCAATCCAAAAGTTAACACATATAATCCCAGACAAAAGAATACAAAACTCTCTGACTGTGCAGCGGGATAAAAAAGTAATGCTCCTGTTGCATACAAGGCTAGTCCAATTAAAACACCAACTTTATAAGAATACTTGCGCATAAACATTGCGGCTGGAAAAGCCATACAAAAATAACCTCCATAAAAGGCCATCTGAACCCATGAGGCTTGAGTGTTTGATAATTCTAATACTTTTTTAAATGCATTTACCATGGGATCTGTAACTGCATTGGCAAAGCCCCAAAGAGCAAATAATGATGTTACTAAAAGAAAAGGAATGAGTACTTTTTTTGAAACGATTGGATGTTTTGTAGTGTTTTTCATAATTATATGGATCGGTCTAAATGTGTATAACCACCATCTACAAACAATAATTGTCCTGTAGTATGGCTCGATGTTTTAGATAACAAGAATGCAACAGTGTTTGCAATTTCTGTAGTGGAAGTCATTCGGTTTTCTAATGGAATATTTTTAGTAATACCGTTTATTTTTTCTTCTGGGTTTGGAAAAGTGTCTAACCACTTTTTATATAATGGTGTATAACATTCTGCAACAATTACCGCATTTACGCGAATTGAAAAAGGTAATAACTCTACAGCCCATTCTCTAGTTAAAGCATTTCGAGCTCCATTTGCAGCAGCATAGCCAGAGGTTCCACCTTGACCGGTAAATGAAGTTTTTGAGCCAATATTTACAATGGCTCCTTTACTTTTTTTAAGTGCTGGTAATGCGTATTTAGCCATCGCATAATAATGTGCAACGTTGCGTTGAATCGAGATCATAAAATGATCATAATTTCCATTTTCTAAACCAACTCCATCATTTACACCTGCGTTATTTACCAAGCCATCTATTCTGCCAAATTCTTTAAGAACGCGATCTATAGCTTTTTTACAAGCGCTTTGGTCTGTTAGTTCTGCAAAACAATGAAATGCTTGACCACCATTATTTTTTATTATTTTTACGGCATCTAAAATATTCGCTTTATTTCTACCTACAATTACAGGAATTGCCCCTTCTTCAGCAAGTAAATTACAGATTCCGTTACCAATACCTTTTGAGCCACCGGTAACAATTATTACTTTATTTTTAAGATTTAAATCCATAATTTAATCTTTTAAGTTATACCAATTCATAGCATTTAATCCTATTATTTGTTGCTGTTCTGTTTTAGAAAATTGTTGAATGTAATTTTCAATAAGTCCAACAGTTTCTGTGTAATTGCCAGCTAATAAACTTACTGGCCAATCGCTTCCAAAAAGTAAACGATCATTTTCAAATGCTTTAAAAGCTACATCAAGATAAGGTTGAATCTCTTTTTTATTCCAAGAATTCCAATTGGCTTCTGTAGTTAAACCTGATATCTTACAAGCGACATTTTTAAAACGAGCTAATTTTTCGAGATTCTTTTTCCAAATAGTGATTTTGTTGTCTTTAATGTAAGGTTTAGCACAATGATTTAAAATAAATTTTTGCTTCGAAAATTTGCTAACCAATTCAATTGCTTCTTCTAATTGATGCGGAAATATTAAAATATCATACGTAAAATCATATTTTTCTAATGCAGAAATACCGCGTTGAAATTCTTTTTGAAGCATAAAACCATCTGGTTCTGCTTGTACAATATGACGTAATCCTTTTAGTTTTTTATATTTTGAAAAATGGTTTAGACGTACATCAATATTTTCATTACACAAATCTAACCAACCAATAACGCCCTTTATAAAAGCATTATCTTCTGCTAATTCTAATAAAAATGTTGTTTCTTTTTCTGAAGTATCAGCTTGTACAGCTACACATCCATCAAATTGATGTTGTTTTAGAACTGGTAGTAGATTTTCAGGTAAAAAATCGTATTTAAGTACACTCATTTCTTCATTAATCCACGTATCACATTGCGGATTATATTGCCAAAAATGCTGATGTGCGTCTATTTTCATTTATTTGTAACTTACTGTTTTTTGTTCTGAAACGCCCAATCCTTCAATACCTAAACGCATGATATCTCCTGGCTTTAAATATTTTGGCGGATGGAAACCTAAACCAACACCAAATGGCGTTCCTGTAGAAATAACATCGCCAGGTAATAACGTCATATATTGACTGATGTAAGATACAACTTCTTGTACGTTAAAAATAAAATCTGATGTAGAAGAATCTTGCAAACGTTCGCCATTAACTTCCAACCACAAGTGCAGGTTGTTAGGATCTTTTATTTCATCTTTAGTTGCTAAAAATGGGCCTAAAGGAGCAAAAGTATCACAACCTTTTCCTTTACACCATTGTCCTTCTTTTTCAATTTGAAAAGCACGTTCAGAAACATCATTATGTAAAACATAACCTGCAATATAATCTTCTGCATTTTCTAAAGAAACATGCGATGCTTTTTTACCAATTACGATTGCTAATTCTACTTCCCAGTCTGTTTTTTCACTATTCTTAGGAATTACAACATCATCATTAGGACCCACAATTGCAGTGGTAGACTTAAAGAATAAAACAGGCTCATCAGGCACTTTCATTCCTGCTTCTGCTGCGTGTTTCGCATAATTTAAACCAACGCAAACAATTTTAGAAGGTCTTGTAATAGGACAACCTAAACGAACTACGTCATCAATTATGGGACAATTGCTTTCGTTCGTTTTTATCCAATATTTTAAACGTTCTATCCCGTTTGTTTCAAAGAATTTTTCGTTGTAATCTTCTCCAAATGCACTTACATCTAAACGTTTATCTTCTAATTGAATTCCTGGTTTTTCGTTTTCTTCTGTTCCGAATCTTATTAATTTCATTTTTACATCTTTTATTATTTATTTAATTTCCATTCAACGTAACAAATCCTCCATCAATAGGAAAGTTTGTACCTGTTATAAATGAAGCTTCATCACTGCATAAATAGAGTGCAAGGTTTGCTATTTCTTCAGGTTTTCCCATACGACCAATTGGTTGTGTTTTAGAAAGGTTCTCAAACATTTCCTCTTGATTATTTGGATAATTTTGTTTTATAAAGTTGTCTACAAAAGGTGTGTGCACTCGTGCTGGCGAAATACAATTACATCTAATTCCACTAGCTACATAATCTTTTGCAACAGAATAGGTCATAGTTAACACAGCTCCTTTGGTCATTGAATACGCAAATCTATCTGAAATACCTACTGAAGAAGCAATGGAAGCCATATTAACAATAACTCCTTTTCCATTTTTCATAAAATGTTTAATAGCGGCTTTCATTCCGTTATAAACACCTTTTATATTTACATTATATAGACGATCTAGATCTTCAGAATTTGTATTGTCTATATTTCCAACGTGCGCAATACCAGCGTTATTTATTAAAATATCTATGGAATTATTTTTAGAAATTGTATTAAAAATTTCTTCTATTTGATTTTGATTTGCCACATCGCATTGATAAAAGCTGGCAGAGCCATTTTCTTTTTTTATTTCTGAAACCGTTGTATTTCCATTTTCTTCACTAAAATCAAGAATACAAATATGTGCACCTTGCTTTGCAAAGGTTTTTGAAATTGCTTTTCCAATGCCACTTCCACCCCCTGTAACAATCGCTGTTTTTCCTTTTAAACTAAATATCATATTATTTTAATTGTAGTTTTTTAGCCCAAACTTTTCCATTCGGAAAACTGTAGGTTTCTAATGATTTTGGTTTCATTGTAATGCTATAACCTGGTTGTTTTGGTGGCATATATGCACCGTTTTTAATTACAACAGGCTCAAAGAAATGTTCGTGTAAATGATCTACATATTCTATAATTCTGTTGTCAGTTGTTGCGCTTACACAGATATAATCTATCATAGATAAGTGTTGTACATATTCGCACAAACCAACGCCGCCTGCGTGAGGACAAACAGGAACTTTATATTTTGCAGCCATTAATAAAATAGCCATAATTTCGTTTACACCACCAACTCTACAACTATCAATTTGACAAATTTGTAAAGCGTCTGCCATAATTAATTGTTTAAACATTACTCTATTTTGACAATGTTCGCCGGTTGCAACTTTAATTGGAGCAACGGCTCGTGCAATTTTTGCGTGTCCTAAAATATCATCAGGGCTTGTTGGTTCTTCAATCCAATAGGGATTAAATTTTTTCAATGCAGCCATATTTTCAATCGCTTCATCTACATCCCATTTTTGATTGGCATCCATCATTAATTGTAAGTCTTCTCCAATTTCTTCACGAATAATTTGTGCTCTACGCATATCATCTTGTAAATTTGAACCAACTTTTATTTTCATATGCTTAAAACCTTCCGCTTTTGCTTCTTGGCAAAGTCTTCGCATTTTATCATCGCTGTAACCCAACCAACCTGCAGAAGTAGTATAAGCAGGATAACCATTTTCTAATAAATTATCAATGCGTTCTTGCTTCGTTGTTTCGTTCTTTTTTAGAATGTTTAATGCTTCACTTGGCGTAATTGCGTCTGTAATGTATGTGAAATCAACACACTTTACAAATTCTTCTGGAGACATGTCTGCAATTAATTTCCAAAGCGGTTTTCCTTCTACTTTAGCGTATAAATCCCAAACTGCATTAACCACGGCACCTGTTGCCAAATGAATCACTCCTTTTTCTGGACCTAGCCAACGCAATTGGCTATCTCCTGTAATCATTTTCCAAAAGTCACCCATGTTTTGAGTAAAGGACTCTAAAGTTTTTCCAATAATTAAGTGGGATAAAGATTCAATTGCGGCAACACATAATTCATTTCCACGACCAATAGTAAATGTTAGTCCATGTCCATTAAATTCTGGATGGTCTGTTTCTAAAATGACATATGCCGCAGAATAATCTGGATCTGAATTCATTGCGTCTGATCCATCTAAAGAATCACTGGTTGGGAAACGTACGTCTTTTGTTACTATATTTATAATGGTAATTGCTTGTTTCATTGCAGGTAGTTTGTTACGTTACAAAAGTAATAAGTCTTTTAATGTATGTCCACTAAAAACTTGACACAAACTAATACTATTTTTGCACTTAATCTGAATAATTAGTAACATTTGTATAATTAATATGTTTTTTAATATAGGCAGAAGGTGATATTTTCTTTATCATTTTAAATTGTCTATTAAAATTTGATAAATTGTTAAATCCTGTTTCGTAGGCAATTGCCGAAATATTTAAATCGTTCTCTATTAATAACTTACAGGCATACCCAATTCGTATTTCATTAACATATTTAGAAAATGTTTTACGATGAACACGCTTAAAGGATCTACTAAATGCAGACGTATTCATTTTTGATATTTCAGCCACTTTTTTCAGGCTAATCTCTTTATTAAAATTCTTGAAAATATAAGCAATTACTTGATTTGATAATGCTGAATCTTCTTGCTGTAATGAGTTCACGTAACCAGAACTAGCTAATAGAGTATAATCATTATATATAGAGAGTTCATGCAGTATGGCTATAAATTGATATGTCTTATTAAAACCTGACTCCG
>Ga0209406_1001057_pt1 | contig 21006 bp, 16 predicted proteins | sample COGITO_mtgs_1204_FD_184808 | JGI IMG/M metagenome (GOLD analysis project Ga0209406, IMG submission 184808) | Pelagic marine microbial communities from North Sea - COGITO_mtgs_120426 (SPAdes) (version 2) | ecosystem: Environmental > Aquatic > Marine > Epipelagic ...
TAAACCAAAGGCTTTCTTGCGAGCAATGGTTAATCACAAGATCAGCCATTAATCGGTATTCAGACGCGATGGTGGAGATTTCCTGCCAATCACCCAAGCTAGGGTTAACTTGCATAAAATCAATAACAGAAAAACCATCATCCGAACTAAAAGGGAAAAACGGTAAAATATGCAGGCTATTAATAGTGCCGTCGGTATAGTTATCAATAAAGTGTTTAAGTGTGACTAAAGGTTTTTGTTCAGGGTCAACAATGCTATCACCATAGCTAATTAATATGATGTCGCGTTCTGTCCATTGGTTTTGATGCGATTTGGGCGCAGGAGCTTGAGGCGATAAACGCATTGCCTCAAGTGCCTGTGCCGCTACAGCAGTAATATCAATATCGACTTTAGGCGCTTCATAAATAGTGTCATGAGCTGCGTTATTAGCGGTATCGTAAATATTTTCGTAAATAACTTCTAAATGGTTATGTACGCGCTGATTTAAATCGTTATTCATAATGGTGTCTTTATTCAAGTAAAAAAATTAAAAATTCTTAGCTATATTTAATGCGATCACTTTCTACGGCTTCAGAAATTTCTGTAAAAATATCGGGGAAGGCGCTACGTACACGGTTCCAGCAAGGGATAAAAGGCGTTTCCATGGGTCTATCAAGATACGCTTCACCGGCTTTCATAATGTTTTCTGCAAACATTTCTATGGCCTGTTCTTCTTTGTGAATATCAAATGATAAGTTATTCATTGCCGCATCGTTATGATAGGCATCGGCAAAGTCGAGAGCCATGCGAAAGTAAGTGGCTTTTAATGTGCGGAATGATTCGGCATTAAAAGTAACACCTTGTGTGGCGAGTTTTCTGAATAAGGCTTTTGAAATATCGATAGACATTTTCGATAGGCCACCCTGGTCATCATTTGACGATAAATCTTGATGCTTGTGATCATAAGTATCAGCAATATCAACTTGGCAGAGTCGGTTGAGTGAATAGTTTCTATGCATTTCAGATAGTACGCCAATTTCTAATCCCCAGTCGCTCGGAATGCGAATATCGTTGAGTACATCGCGGCGAAAAGAAAACTCACCGGCGAGTGAGTAGCGGAAACTATCCATATATTGTAAATACTCGCGTTCACCGCATATTTTTTTCAAGGCATTTAAAAGTGGGCTCACTAATAAGCGGCTTACTCGCCCATTAAATTGTCCGTTAGCGACTCGAGCATAAAAGCCTTTGCAAAATTCATAATTAAATTTTGGGTTGGCAACCGGATATATTAAGCGAGCTAGCATGTCGCGTTTATAAGTTGTGATGTCGCAATCATGTAATGCAACGGCTTCGGCTTTGGTGGCGGCTAATACATAGCCCATGCAATACCAAACGTTTCTGCCTTTGCCTGCTTGCCTGGGAGCTAAACCACTGGCTTCAAGCTTTTGATGGATGGCCTGCATGGCTGGGCCATCATTCCATAGCACGCGAAATTTTTGTGGTAGCTTAGAAAAGAATTTTAACGCATATCGAAATTGTTCTTCTGTGGCGCGGTCTAGGCCAATAATGACTTCATCAAGATAAGAAGCGTTTTTTAACTCTTCGATAATGCCGCTTAAAGCCGGCCCTTCAAGCTCTGAAAAAAGCGACGGCAATATAACGGCCATGGGTCGCTCTTCACGAAAAGTTTCCAACTCTGCTTCTAAATCATCGACAGAGCGGTTAGATAAATTATGCAGCGTGGTGATAATTCCGTTTTGATAAAAGTCAGCCATGATGATTTCCTGGTTATAATTTTTATGTTAATGAGTATTTTGGTGCTCAGTTTTCAATTTTTTCTGTAATATCTTTTTCTTTAATGTCTTTTTCTAAAATTTTGGCAATCACTTCATTCCAGCCTTCTGGGCCAAAGTGCTCGCTTATATAATTATTCTCTTCGCGCTTTAAAATAGGGGCCGAATGAACGGGTGATCGAATAACCGCGGCAATATCTGCGGCTTCCAGCATAGAAATATCGTTATGGCTATCACCGGCGGCAATGCAAATATACTGATTATGTTTGCCGTTCTCTTTAAAGCTGGCTGTTAGTCTTTGCATGGCAGCGCCCTTGCAGGCATGGCGATCAATTAGGTGTAAGAAACGTCCGCCTTCAACAATATGTGCGCCTATGCTTTCTAATGCGGCTATAAATTGTTTTTTCTCAACATTATTGCCTAGCCAGTGTATGGGCTCACTAAAGCCGCGTTGGTTGGCAAGCGCTGCTTGGGCTAATGACAAGCCTGTTAAATCTGCAATGCCTTGGGTTCCTAGGTGTTGGAAATCAATGTATTTTCCAGAAAACTGATTATTAAATTGCGCGCTTAACTTGCCAAGTAGTTGTTGCCAATGTGCACGCGTAGGTGCTTGGCTATATTCCCAGAATTCGTATCCTTCTTTTACGCATAGCGTGGTGTTATCCGGTTGCTTTGCAAAATAGCCAACAGGAATATAAATAGCCGCGCCGTTTTCAACAATAAATGGATCCGTATTATTAAGTGCAGCACGAATGGGTAAGAGTTCGGCCAAGGTTTTACTAGTAGTAGGAATAACGGGTACGGCCAACGATCTTAATAACGCCAATGTTGGGCTGGCCGCTGTATGCGAATAAGTATCGTGATCCAATAATGAGCCATCAAGGTCAGTAAAAAGTAAGGGTCTGTTCATTTTATTCCCGCTGTTGTGGCGCTTGTCATTGTTACGGGTTGGCTATGGCTTATAATTTTTCGCTGTGTATCTAGCTCATATAAATGGTGCATTTTTTTAGGCAGGGTAGTGAAACCGTGTTCGGTAATGCGCTGGTAGTGATCAATAAAATGCTGAAGCTCTTCAGTATTCATAATGCCAGGATGCGCTTGGTTATCTTCAGACAAAAAATCAACGCCCAGTTTTGTTGCCATTTTTTGTTCTTGCTCCATGCGCCATTGGTAAACGCAATCAAACGATGGGGCTTTTAGCATTAGCCAGCAATCCACTAAGGCAAATAAATCGGCGTAATCTTTAGCTAATGCCTTGTTCACGAACTCACGCCATTCGCCGTTAGCATCTTGTTGACTTTCTAATGTATTAATAGCTGTTTCAAGTTGCGCGGCTGTTTGTGGTTCAGCGCCAAGGCACCAGCCTTCAACAATAATCACTTTAATGGGTAGTTCAACAACTTGGGGGTTTGCTATATCTCGGTCGTCATGGCTTTTATCGAAAACGGGTAACTCAACTGTACCTGTGCTTTGTTCTTTTAAAGCCTTGAGCTGTTGAATAGCTAAGGCGACATCGTGAGTGCCCGGTACGCCACGTGTAGAAAGAAGAGGGTGTTTGCATTCAGCTAATGCCAGGCGATCATTCTTAGTTAGATAAAAATCATCGAGTGACACACAAATTGACTCAACATTGTGCGCAAGCACCAAGGTGGTGCGTAAATAGTTGGCCAGTGTTGATTTGCCCGAGCCCTGGCAGCCATTGATGCCAATCACTAAGGTTTTTTCTGGCGCTGCACTTAAAAGAGAGAGCGTTTCGTTTACCAATGGTGCAAACCACTGCTCCGCCTGCACTAAGTAGGCCTCAGTTAATTGATGCTGCTTTAAAAAAGGCGCGTATAACCCGTATTTACTCATTATTTTCATCTTTAAGCGTTGAGAGCAGGCCCTATTTGCCAATAAAACCATGACAGATGCATGGGGTAGGCAATATAGATAAGGCTGCTATAACAATATCTCTATTAAGGAGAGCAGGTATTGTGCCAAGTTGGCGATTTTTACTTGAAAAAGGATATTCGGGCTACTGCATGAGCTATATGCACGATACAGAAAGTTTGGTTTTTTATATCCTTAGGCGGAGGGCTTGCTGGGCTTGAGGAGTGAATCAGTAGCTTGAAGTGGTTTCTATGTCACCATTACGAAATGTTTCGGGCTTTTTTAGCCATAGATTAATTTGCAAACCAATACGAGTGCCACGATAAATACGCGTGACTCGATGCTGCTTACTCACATCCATAATAACTACTCGGTTATAAATAGGGCGGATGCGCTCTACATCGGTGAAGGTATCTTCGGTGGCGATTTCTAAAAAGCCACCTTCAATTTCATGTGGGTAGCCATAAAAAATAGTGCCAACCATTGGGCAAACAATTTCACCGCTTTCTTCTTTTAATAGTTCATCTTTATCGCGATGCCAGCCAAGGTGGTTGGTTTGCTGATTGTCGCTTTCTAAAATATTACACCAGTATTCGAAGCCAGCAATTTTTCCTTCAACACCTTGAGCTTCCCAAATCATTTTTATAATGTATTCCCAAGTATTACGTGGCTCACCAGCCCACCAGCCATCCCACCAATGAAAACGACCAGCGAGTTCTTGCCACTTGGCTTTATCGCTTAATTTTTGCAGTAGTTTTTTGTCTGGACAGTAATCGTCTTGAATAAACATAGTGTTGGGTTCGAATTAGTTTAATGCAGTCCAGTGTTTAAAGTTAGGCATCAAGTGCTCAAAGCCTTGACTATCTTTGAGCATGATCGTGATGTCACCTGATAATGAGATGCGCGTCTTACTTGATTGGTTAGGCACGGTGGCATGTGAGGCTTTTGATGGAAAGATAACAATCGCATCTTGTTCAGCATCTATAATGATTTGCTTGGCATTATGGGCATTAGTTTCAGTAATTAGTGACTGCTCATATTTATCACGGTTAAAAATATCCTTCGCAACTTCATTTTGGAGTTCTCGACCATTAAATATAATGCCTCCTGAATTTTCTGGTTTGACAAGGTAATAGGCAAAGCTAATGTTCGATTGGGCATGTGTATGAAAGGCAATGTTTTGCTCTCCCTGAGTAAACGTAGCCCATGAGCGTTGATAGTAAAGATCGAGTAGGTCGGTATTAATCGAAAGAGCCTTTAAATAGTCGATAACTTTTAAAGCAATTTTTTCAGCTATTGGTTTAAAAACCGGGTCGTTGAATAAAAACTCTTGTCCTTGTGTATCACCAGTCCAGGCGCTGCTTTTATTAGTATGCGGATTAGCTTTTCGCATGGCATTAATGGCATTAGCCATTGTTCGTCGATCATCTTCTGTAATGCTAATACTGTCTTGTCCAACAGTTAGTGGAAACAATTGATGCGTTTTCATAAAAATACTCGTTAAATCGCTTTGTTATTTGAATAATTCTCTTTTTAAAATACTTTATTATATTTATAGGTCAGTTTTATGACAAAAAAAGATCGAGTATTGTATGGTGGTGGTGGCTTTTTTAAACTTGGGTTGTTGGTGGCTATTTAGGTTCGCTTGAGTTAAGTGGATGATAATTCTGAAATCAATTTTTTTAATCTAATAGTTTTAATAAGTTGTGGGGATCTTAAGATGTAATCATTTTTTTTAGATAAATTTTTATTGTTTCAAAGTACTCATTTGTGACGTTCCAGTCACAAAATTGCAATATAAAACTATTATTCTGCGTCCGCTTAAGAAGTTGACACAATCAATGCTGTTTAGAACTTGCATTTATGGTGCGTTTTATATTTCTGTCACAAAAGTGTAATTAACTTCGCTATTGCCAGCTCTCTTATTATTCATTGTGAGTCAAGAAATCTGGCCAACATCAATACCTCAATTTCAATATACAGAGAATTTATTATGATACAGCCCGCCATCACGCTAGCTCGATTAGCGGTTATGACTGTGCTTTTTGTTAGCTGCCCATTATTGGCTCAAGAGATCGAGGAGGTAGTGATTACTGTTGATTTCAGACCCGATGAAAAACTACAGACGGCGGAAGTCTCTGATATTTTAAGTGCTGAAGATATCACTGTTGCTGGCGATAGTAATGTAGGTGATGCGTTAAAGCGTTTGCCTGGCTTGAGTCTGGTTGGTGGTAAGTTTATTTATGTTCGTGGTCTTGGCGAGCGCTACTCTTCGACTTACTTCAACGGTACGCCTATTCCAAGCCCAATTCCATTACAGCGTTCTGTGCCGTTAGATATTTTTGGTACATCTATTGTTGAAAGTCTTTTAGTGCAAAAAACATATTCGCCTAATTATGGCGCAGAATTCTCAGGTGGTATTGTCGATATTCGTTCATCGGCATTGCCAGATGAAGCATTTTTTAAAATAAAGCTATCAACAGGTCATAACTCTATTTCTACTAACGAAGTGGGTCTGGCTTATGCAGGCGGCGGCAATGACTTTTGGGGTACTGATGATGGCACTCGTGCGATTCCTAATGCAGTTCGGGCTGGTTTGGACTCATATCCCAATGTTTTTTCGCCTACCGCATCAAGTCTTGATGCTAACGGTCAAGATGCGGCGCGGTTAGGTTTTAATAATCATTTTTCTGTTCATCAAAAAGAAAATCCGTTAGACCTTGGGATTTCTATTGGTGCAGGTAATCGTTGGGAAGTTAGCTCGGATTCATCGATTGGTGCAACATTGCGTGCCTCCATTGATAATAAATATCGAAATTCTTCTATTCAGCGCAGTCGTTATGCAACGGATTTAATTACTTCGCCTAATACGCTTTCTGATAGCCAGCTAGATGAGGCGCATAGTCAAGCACTGACTACTGGGGATTTAGGGGAGTTGGGTTATAGTCGTTTAGGTAACGTTGAGCGCACTACGAATAAAATTCGAACGAATGCTTTGGCCTCGGTAGGTTGGGAATGGCGTGAAAGTAATACATTTAAATTTACTTCATTGCTAACACGTATGACAACCGATGAAACGTCAATCGATACGCGTCGTCGTGGCAATAGTGAAGAACAGTTATGGCAAGACCATCGTTTACAGTGGGCGGAAAATGAAATAGCTTTTAATCAACTAAGCGGTGAGCATTTCTTTGATGCGGCTGAGTTGAATTGGCGTTACGCTAAAGTTGATGCGAGTCGTGAAGTGCCGGATGGCCGTACTTATCGCCTCATCGATAATTCAGAGGATTTACAAAATGCCGTTGATAACGCTTTGGCAAATGGTATTCCTGTTAGACGGGTTGTGGGTGGGCAGCTAACCACGGTTAATGTGCCGGTAACGATTGATGACCTACCGCCTGTGCAATCGTATTTACCCATCAGAGGGGCGGGTTTGCCAACTCGTGAGTATACGAGCTTAGACGGCGAGACAGAGGATTATGGTTTTGATGTTGTCTTCCACCTTTTTCCAAGTGCTGTGGAGTCTTTTAATATCAAGCTAGGTTATACGCACTCTGAAGAGACGCGAGAATATCAGTCTTATCGTTTTACCTATGACCTTAATGGTTTGGTGCTTAAGCAAGACGATCAATTAGGACAATGTTTTGGTGCTTTTTGTCTACCTGACGTATTGAGCCAAAATACTGTGCCGTATATTAGTGATGATTTTCATCCCTACTTATTTTTACCAATTGACGAATTATTGGATTCATCGACTTGCGAAATTGGTGGTGTGCCAACGGAAGATGACAGCTGTTACTTGGCAACTAGCCTTGCTGGCCGCTCTAGCCAAGCAAAAGATCTAGCTGCGGGTGCAATTAGTTTTAATGAGGGTTTTACCAACGGTTCGCCTGATACCTATCAAGGATCATTAAATATTGAGGCAGCCTATCTTGCTTTTGATGTTGAATTTAATGAATTTTTTAGAGCGAATATGGGTTGGCGTTCTGAAAAATCAGAACAAGAAATTAGCTTGAATCTTAATTCGAAGAAAGTTGATGTGGTTTTACCTGCATTATCATTTACTTGGTCTTTCTACGACAATATGCAGTTGCGCGGTGCTTATAGTGAATCAATCAACCGTCCTTTATTAAGAGAGTTAGCGGCTGTGCAGTCTTATAATGCTGATGATGGTCGAGAATATAAAGGTAACTCTGCTTTAGAGACAGCCGATATCCGCAGTCTCGATTTACGTTATGAATGGTATTTTGGTGATGGTGATTACTTAAGTGTAAGTGGTTTCCGCAAAAAAATTACTAATGCTATTGAGTTAACAGAATCACTTGTTGGTGATGCGGATGCATTGTTTTCATGGACTAATGTGCCGCTGGCAGAGAATGAAGGTTATGAATTTGAGATTAGAAAATACCTTGGTGACCAGTGGTTTGTAACGGCTAATGCTACGCATATCAATTCTGGCGTTACACTTAACGAGGAATTTATAGCTAAAGGTCAGCGCCCTGGCCGGCCATTAACGGGCTTATCTAAAGAGCTCTATAATGCGCAAGTTGTTTATGAGACAGAGTACGTTACAGCTTCGTTGGCTTATAACCATTTCTCGCGTCGTTTATTTGCAAATTTATTAGGCGGCGTTGAATTTCAAGATGCTGCTATAGCAGGGGCAGGTGAAATATATGAAGATCCTTTTGATAGTCTTGATTTTGCCTTGCAGGCTCGAATCTACTCCGATGAAGACGTTTTTGTTGTCTCAATGAAAGTGAATAATATTTTGGGAGAATCAAAAATTATTCGTTATCAAAATGGTTTGCTCTACGACAAGCAAGATGTAGGTACTTCTGCTAGCTTGTCAGTTAAGTGGGAAATGTATTAATTGTCTTTTTTAAAGTAAGTCATTGTCCAATTGACAACGCGGCCGCTTCGGCCGCTTTTTTTATAAATTCTTTTATATATCTAGATTGTTATAAAATTAAAATTCTATAAAGATTTCGTTTAACGCTATTTTTAAAATTTCTTTGTAATCTATTTTGCTTAGGCATAATACGGTTAATTTAAATTCACTTGTTATATTTCTGTCATAAAAATGACTTTTTTCTTTGGTCATTATTTAAATAAACTTAATTATCAAGGTCTTAGTTTTATAAGCTGATGATTAACTTTATTCTTTTATATATCCTTTCATCTTTCATCTTTCATCTTTCATCTTTCATTTTCTCATTATTTTAATCGTTTTATATCAGCAATAGAGTTGAGTTAGATATTCACTTTCCTGTCATAAAAGTAAGGGGGTTTTAAGTGCCCTTATGTCTAATGCAAAAAAAATATGATGTTCACTTTTCTGTCATATACCGGCTATAGAATGCCCAGCATTGATTAAGTATGTCGCAAGAAAAATATGCGTGAATCAATAAATAACGATGAATTCAAGTGGTCTTTGATGTTTGTATTTATTCGTAATTGAGAACTTTATTGAGCTTATAACGAGCCTTTAGATAAATTAAAAAACGCAAAATAAATAAATAATTTAATAAATTTTTAACTATAAATTAATTGGAGTTTTACAATGCCTAAGAAGTCAATGATCAAATTAGCTGCAGCAATTACCGCTGCTTCTGCTGGTACAGCTTTCGCAGCTTGCCCAGTTCACCCAAACGTTTCTTCGCCAACTAGTCCAGTAAACAATCTATTGAGTCTAGAAGAGTGTGCAATCTCAGGAGTTATCGCTCAAGACTTAACATTAACTTCTGACAAGCTTTGGGTTATCCAAGGTAAAACTTCTGTAGGTGATAGCACGGTTGCTGGTGCAACAGCTATTGATCCTTCAGCAAGTGTTTTAACTATTGAAGCTGGTACTATTATTATTGGTGATGATTCAACAGTTAACCCTAACAACACTTTTACTACAGAAGAAGGTGATGTGATTACTACACCTGCACCTGATTATTTAATCGTTGCTCGTGGTTCGCGTATTGAAGCTGCGGGTACTGCTCAAGCGCCGATTACTTTTACTTCTGCGCAAGCCATTTCTGGTGGTATTGCTGACTCTGGTCAGTGGGGTGGTTTGTACTTGAATGGTTACGGTCTTAATAATGGCTGTAAAGATGCTGTTGCTCCTGCTGCACCAACTGGTGCATGTACACGTTCAGGTGAAGCAGATACTGGTACTCACGGTGGTAACGACAATGCAGATAACAGCGGTACTTTACAGTATGTAACTGTTGCTTACGCTGGTGGCGTATTTAGCCCTGAGTCTGACTTAAACGGTATTGCCTTTCAATCAGTAGGTTCAAATACTACGGTTGATCACATCCAAGTTCACGCAAACGTGGATGATGGTGTTGAAATGTACGGTGGTGCAGTTAACTTAAAAAATGTTGTTTTAACTGACAATGGCGATGACTCTTTCGATTCAACTGAAGGTTGGGGCGGTAAAGCACAATACGTTGTTATCTACCAAAGCTCTGGTTCTGACCGTGCGTTTGAATCTGACAACAACAAAAAATCTAACAATGCATCTCCTACAACTGATGCTATCGTCTCTAACGTAACAGTTGTTAGTTCTGATCCAGGTGGTGCAGACGGTCTTAAAGTACGTCGTGGTAGCTTGCTTGGTTTCGGTAACCTTGTAATGGACAAAGACAGCGGCACTTGTTTTGATCTTGATGATTCAGCGGGTGACGGAAACCCAAATGCGCCACTTTGGGCGGTAACAACTGATTGTGCTGGTCTAGTGACTGACAAGCCAGAAAGTGATACCTGGATTGCTAATAGCCCAGGCCAAGTCTCTCAGTATACGTCTTCTTTAAACGGTTACATTAATGGTTCTGCTGAAGTAGCAGCTGCTGTTTATGATATGAATACTGTTGATTCATTCTTTGATACAACGACTTTTTCTGGTGCGGTACAAGACTGTGCAAATGACTGGACGCTAGGCTGGACTGTAAACGGTACTTTACCAGCAGTTGATCAAAATGCTTGTATCGATAGTGTTGCGCCGGTTAACGTTCCTGTTATGGGGTGGGCTGGTTTAGCTGTCTTATTTGGTGGCTTAGCTGGTATTTCTCGTATGACTCGTCGTGTGAAGTAATACGGATTTAATTTGATTTATCTATAATTAAATTTACTGTGTTTAAAAATTTTGGAGTTAAAAATGATGATCAAGAAAAAATTAGGCGTTTTAGCTGCAGCTGTTGCAGCAGTGTCTTCTGCAAACGCGGCATTTTTCGATGAAGGCAATGCAGTACTTTTTGCATTTGATTCCGCTGACAATGACACTTACTTCGTAGATTTGGGCGTTTCTGGCCAAGATCTAGTAAATTCTGCAAGCGTTAACCTAACTGATTCTGGTTTGGCTGGCTTTTTGTCTAGCAATGCTGGTGCACAGTGGACTGTTATAGCTTCAGTTAATGACACTACTTCAGTAGGCGGCCCTCCAGCTGGCGGCGCATCTTTACTTAACAGTGGCGTAGTTGGTTCTTCTTCAACGGGCAGCGCTGTAGGTACTGATGGCACAACTAATGATCAGCAGCGCGCAATCATGAATGCATGGTTGTCGGATGTTCAAGCGGCTTCTGGCGGTTTGTCTTCTTTTGGTGTTGCAGGAACTGATCCAGTTTCTTCTGACAATGCTCGTAATGGTGGCTTCTTCAATAACAGCTTAATTTCAGTAGGTTCTTCTTCGGCTCTTTATTACAGCCAAGCAAATCCAGCTGACAGCACTACATTTGCTGATGCTAACGTAGTTTCACAAGTAGGTACTACTGGCACTGATCTTTCTTCAGCTGCTTTGTTAACTGATCTTGGTGAGTTTTCTGCGAATAACGTAAGTGCAGTTCCTGTACCTGCGGCTGCATGGTTATTTGGTTCGGCGCTTGCTGGCTTGACTGTTATACGTCGTCGTAAGTAATTAAAAGTAAGATTCTTTTATCCAGCAGTTTTACTTTGTAATGCTGCTGGATAATTGGATTTAACTAAATAAAATAAAATAAAATAAAATAAAATATTCGTTAATAATATGAGGTTATTATCATGAAATTAAAAACTATTGTTGCAGCAACAGCTGCAGTTGTATTTGCTGGTAACGTTGCTGCTCAAGCGACTTCTGGCTCTTCACTTAATGAAGTTTCTGGCGGTTCATACATCGGCGCATTACCTGTAGGTATTGTTGCTAACCCAGGTCTTCGTGATGCTCTTCAGGCACTTCAACTAGATGCTTCATGTGTTGGCGACGACACTAAATCTTGTATGCCTTCTATTAGCACTGTTGAGCTTGCTTCTATCCTTCAAGGTGGTTTTGGTCAGGAATGGAATACTTACGGTGTCTCAGTATTTGGCGCAGGCGCTATCGCTTCTGCTGCAGTTTGCGGAACTATCGGTAGTGACGAAGCTACTCGTGTAGCTGCTCGTCATGTTGGTATTGGTTGCACAACTGCTAACCCTGATGCGGCGTTTAATGGTGTTGCTGGCCAATTAGGTCTGCCACAAGCTAACACAATTAGCTGTTTAGCAGGCGCTGAAGGTTTTGGTGCTGGCGGAATTGGTTTTGCAACTGCTGATTCAGCTGATGCAAACTATCGCTTTATCAAGTTAGATGGTCAGTCTCCTGATCTTGCTAACTTCATCGCTGGTAACTATGCAATGTTTGCTGATGTTCACGGTGGTTCTTTAACAGGTAACACTACTACTCAGCCATTCGGTGAAACTGGTGCAGTAGCTTCTTCAGCTAACCCACCAATGCACGCTTCTGCGGGTAACTTTAACTTAAGTAACGAATGTGCTGCTGGCCGTCTACGTAGCAACGCTGCTTCTGGTGACTTAGCTAACTAAGTTACATTTTTTGTATGACTCATCGTGTGAGGTAATACGGATTTAATTTAATTATCTATCTAAGTAATAAAAATAGATAACTAAAATAAACAATTAAAAAATGTAACGCTTTAAAAACCGCTTCGGTATCCCCCCGAAGCGGTTTTTTTATGCTTGTAGACTTTTTGATGCCGCTTATATTGCCGATATTGTAATAAATACGTTTATAAGAGAGCTTATAGGGAGGTTATAGGAAGGCTTATAAGATACTTAAATTTATAGGTGTTGTGCTTAATAAGTTTGCTTATTTGACGTTGATCGCGATTCCTACATATCAACAATCGCAAGAATCAATTTAGAAATACAGGTTAACTTACCCTGATCATCCTCCAATCGTATTTCCCAGACATGAGAGCGCTTACCCAAATGAATAGGTCGTGCCGTACCCGTCACTAACCCCGAAGAAACCGAACGAAGATGCGTCGCACTCACATCTTGTCCTAAAGGCTTTGATACCGTGTAATCAATCACATGCGCGCCAGCAAGACTGCCCAGCGTTTCAGCTAACACCACATTCGCGCCGCCATGCACCACACCATAAGGTTGAAAGGTGCGCGCATCTGCGGGCATGGTGCCTTTTATATAGTCGTCGCCCACTTCAGTTATCTCAATACCTAAATGTTCCACCAGCGTATTTTTATTCATCTGCTTAAGCATGCTGAGGTCGGGTCGGTTATGCCAAATGCTAGTCATAAAAATCAGCTCTTTTGTTAATGGTTATTTTTTAAAGGCTTTAATGCTATGAATATTCGTTAGCTTATAAGCGCTTAAGTGCATGACATACTGAAAGTAAGACCTAAAATATTACGCCATTACAGCTGATTCAGAAAGGCTTTCTTTATCTCTCATAAACTCAAGTAATTACCCATTAATCATAATTTGATTTTAACTGTGTTGAAGAGGTTCTTTAGTAGCCACTTCCAACTGTGGGGTATCTTTGTCTACGTTATATCCACTTAACGGACTTCTCATTGATAGAAAAGAGGGGGCTGCCACCTTGGCGTTGATGTTTTTAAAGTGCATATCGAAATAGTCGTTAATGTGGCATTATTGTTTAATAAATAATCTAAAAAGTATCGGTTCAGTATCTGTCGTCTAATGCTCTGTACAAATAAAAACCAACCGGCTTCTAGCGAGGCAAAAAAGTGACTGGGAGATACAAATATTGGATGTGATATTCCTACTTGCATCCATAGGGTGATGAGTTCTATATTATTAAATAAGTATTTTTACTGATAAAGTAATTTTTTTTTGGTAAAGTGCGCTTTCTTTAATAAAGAAGAATAAAGAAGAATAAAGAAGATTTTCTCAAAAATAATGGGCTTGCTAACGAGTGAGCTATGTTCCTATTCAATTTAACTACCACTAACTATTCTGCATTTTTGCAGGGAGAAATTAATAATGAAAAATATTTTTGTTGCGGCGGCAGTATCGGTTCTTAGCAGTGTAGCTATAGCAGAAGGGCCTTCTTGGACCTATGCAAGCGTTGGTTTTGTTGCTGGAGATTCAAGTGATGAGGAGGAGGATGGGAATTATAGCGGACATTCATTCAATGCATCAGCTCAGCTTTCCGATTCCTTTCACGCTCGTATTGATTATGCTGATGTTGATTTGAATGAAGAAAATTCTAGTGAAGGATATACCCTTGCATTGGGTGTTCATTCAGCTTTAACAGACAATACTGATCTTGTTGTTGAATTTGTTCATTCTTCTTATGATTTTGAAGAAGATAATGAAAATGAAGGTGAGGGCTATGATGGTTCTGGCCTGAATGTTGGTTTGAAATCAATGTTTACAGATAAGTTAGAACTGTCGGCTGGTGTGAGCTTTAGAGATTTAGAGTTAGATACTAACTTCAATGGTTCTAAAGAAAGACATATCACTACTTACTTCGGTGGTCAGTATTTTGTTAATGAGAATATGGGTGTAGGTATTGATTACTCAGAATTCGATGTTCAGACAACAGATGATTTCGGTTCGATTGGCACCTTAAATGTTTATGTTCGATGGAGTTTAGGTGGTGCGCTTTAATATTGGTTAACGCCGATGTTTATTGGTTTTTTGTCGTCATTTAAATGAATACATCGAAACCAGAAAAAAACCGCTTCGGCGGTTTTTTTTATTTCTGCTTTTCGCTATCTCTTATTAAATATACTCATGAATAGGAATTGTACTTTTCAGTGGGGATATCCTTTTCTACCTGCCTTAATACTATCAATTAGCTAAAGATAAATTTCTTGTGTCAATTTTACCCTCTTAATAGCGGTAAACCGCGCTGTTGCCACAGAATGGTGGTATGGTGCGAATCAATGATGAAATTTGTTAGGCACTAAAGTAGGCCTAGCAAGCCGATAAAAAACAACCATTTCGAGGTATTTGTGGCGAAGCGCCCAAGCAACACTCCCCCCAACGATATTACCGACCCGCATGCCGATCGGGAATCACTCAATTACAGCAATCCTATCGCTAGCCGTGAGCATATTCTGAGCCTCATCGTTGATGAAGGCCCAGCGAGCCGTAAGCAATTGCTTAAAAAGCTTGGTATCAAGGGGCAGGATGGCCGCGAAGCGCTAAGGCGTCGATTGCGGGCCATGGAGCGCGATAATCAGCTGTTATTTCGCAAGCAGGATGAATGCTTTTATATTCCTGATCCTAAATCGATGCTAAGCGGCAAGGTTGAGGCGCATCGTGATGGTTTTGGTTTCTTATTACTCGACGGCCAAGAAGATATTTACCTGAGTGAGCGCGAGATGCGTCAGGTGTTTCATGGCGATGAAGTGTTAGTGAGCCCGGCGGGTCGCAGTCGTCGCGGCGGCGTTGAAGGCAAAATAGAAAAAGTGGTTAAGCGCGCGCATGAGTTTATTGTTGGCCGCTTAAAATTTGAGTCGAATTTATATTTCGTGATTCCCGATAACCCTCGTATTGGTCAAGATATTTTATTGCCCGATGGCATAGTTGGTTATGAAGTAGAATCTGGCGATTATGTTAGCGTTAAAATCACGCAGTATCCTACCGTGCGTATACCTGCTGCAGGCATTATTGATGAAGTATTAGGTGAGGCCTTAGCGCCAGGCTTAGAGATTGATTTAGCTATTCGCTCGCATGATATTCCTTTTAAATGGTCAGACGAATCTTTAGCGCAAGCGGCAACATTGGGTGCTGAGCCCGAAGAAGCCGATAAGACACTGCGCGTAGATTTGCGCGACTTACCGCTAGTAACGATTGATGGTGAAGACGCCAGAGATTTTGATGATGCTGTGTATTGTAAGCGACAGCGCGGGGGTGGATTCACCTTATGGGTAGCCATTGCCGATGTATCACATTATGTGCCGGTGGGTTCAGCGTTAGATCAACAAGCTTATGAGCGTAGTACGTCGGTGTATTTTTCTGGCCGTGTTGTGCCAATGCTGCCAGAGGCTATTTCTAATGGCTTGTGTTCACTTAAGCCTGCGGTTGATCGTCTGTGTATGGTCTGTGAAGTTGATATTAGTGCTGCGGGTAAAGTGACGCGCCATCAATTTTATGAAGCCGTTATGCATTCACATGCCCGTTTAACCTATAACGAAGTGGCTGAGGCGTTAGGGTTGGTGGCTAAAGCGCCTCGTGCAGGTTTAATGGATCGCGTGAAAAAAATCATGCCCGATTTAGAAAACCTACGTGGGCTGTATGAATGTTTACGTGCCCAGCGCTCTAAGCGCGGTGCGATTGATTTTGAAACCACTGAAACGCAAATTATTTTTAATGCCGATAAAAAAATAGAAACTATTGAGCCAGTGGTGCGTAACGATGCGCATAAAATTATTGAAGAGTGTATGTTGTGCGCCAATGTTGCGGCGGCTAACTTTTTAGACTCGCATGATTTACCTGTGTTGTTTCGTGTGCATGAAGGCCCTAAAGAACAGAAGCTTGAAAATCTACGCTTATATTTGGGCGAGTTGGGTTTAGGTTTGGGCGGTGGCTTAAAGCCGCAGCCGAATGACTATCAAGTATTAATGAGCCAAATTGCTGATCGCCCCGATGCGCATTTGGTACAAATTATGATGTTGCGTTCGCTAAGTCAGGCAATGTATCAGCCCGATAATGAAGGCCATTTTGGTTTGGCTTATCCTGCGTATTTGCATTTTACCTCGCCTATACGCCGCTATCCTGATTTGTTAGTGCATCGTGCTATTCGCAGTATTGTGCGTAGTCGTAAAATTTGTGATCAAGTGAAGCGTGTGCCTGGCGCTAAAGTAATTTCTAAAAAAATTATTTATCCTTATAGCCAAGCCGATATTGTTGCTGCGGGCATGCACACATCTATGGCTGAGCGTCGTGCCGATGATGCCACGCGTGATGTTACCGCATGGCTTAAATGTGAGTACTTACAAGATCGTATTGGTGAAACCTTTGACGGTGTTGTGGCTGGGGTAACACGCTTTGGTATTTTTGTTGAGCTAGAGAATCTTTTTGTTGAAGGCTTGGTGCATATTAATAGTTTGGGTCAAGATTTCTTTCGCTTTGATCAGGCGCAACAGCGCTTAGTCGGTGAGCGCACAGGCGTTGTTTACTGCTTGGGTGATAAAGTAAAAGTAGTGGTTGCGCGGGTTGATCTTGATGAGCGTAAAGTTGACTTAGAAATGCATGGCGCGGTAAAACCGGGCGATGATAAAAAACGCTTCAAGGATAAAAAAGCTAAGGATAGAAAGGAAGCAAGCGCTAGAAGCCTTAAAGCCGGAGCCGGTGGTAAGGGCAAGTCGGGTGTTAAAGACAAGTCGTCTGGCAAAAATAAACCGAGTAAAAAGGCTGCCGCAAAAAAGAAAGGCGGTAAAAAAGCGAAGCCTAAATCTGCATCGGCGGCATCAAAGAAGCCTTCGGCCACTAAAAAAACGTCTAAAAGCAAAGCGGCTCGAAAACTGAAATAACGTTATGACTAAGTTCTGTGTATCTGGCTGATGATAAAGCGGCACTTTTTCGAGGCATAAAAAAACGCCGGCATAAGCCGGCGTTAAAATGAGGTTACTTCTTAAAACTTTGTCGGCTAGGCCGACTGCGTAACAAATGATGATCGTTGCGCGATGGATCTATATAAACACAACAGTATTCGATAAAACATGGGACTTGATGTCCCCTTGTGCTGAATAAGCATGTTTATGGGGTTAAATGGCCGAATATAGTCAATGTGTTAGTTGGCTAACGATTTTACTTTGATGCTGTTAATTCTATTAAAAACAAAGACTTGTGTTTTTAGAGGGGCATATTTGAATGGTTTTAGCACTTTAATATGTAAGTTTAAGCAGAGTTTTATATTTTTTTGGCAATATCCGATTATTTTTTTAAATGTGACATAGTTTTGCTCTAACGCTTGGTTTTTTCTTTGGTGGACCTTAAGCGTCTCTTAAGTGGCACTTCAATCGATCTGCAATGGCACTTCAATCGACCTGCAATGGCACTTCAATCGATCTGCAATGGCTGCAGCATATCCGTGTCGTTAGAGGTTTTTTTAGCTGGCGACCCAGGTTGATGATCCCCATTGGCCATCACCCGATGAAACACCAATAGTGATATTGGCAACGTCATTTTCAATAAAGAATGTGTCTGCGCTGACCATTTGATCAAGAATATAATACGAGAACTCTTCAACTGTGGTGTTACGTATATCCAATATGCGAGTGTCATCGGCAATAAAAACCATCACTTCATCATTAAAATGAACATGATACTGTTTGTCTATATGTTCAATCTTAAGATGCGGAGATTTGCCGGGTAACAACATATATTCATCGAGTGCGTTACAGATGGTACGCAGTCGAGTTTTGATTTCTTGGTAGTTAAAGCACATGCCGTTGTCATCAACCGGAGCGGTGACCTCGGCACGCACTCTAAAGTTGTGTCCGTGCAGGCGTTCACGATCGGTAGCCGAAAAAATAGTAAAGTGTGCGCCAGAAAACTTTAAGGCTTCTTTACAAATGTTGATGGTCGTCAATCGATGAGACATAGTTAATCCTGATGTATTGATGAGCTCGTTTGTTGAATATGTATTACTCAGTAAGTATGTTGTCAGTATACCTTTTGAGCTTGGCAACTGGATCACTTTACTGCCATAAACGGCTTGTTATGAGTATGACAAGCCAGAGTATATTCGACTATCAATTAGGATGTATTGAAAAGTTGTATTATATCGAGGATTAATCCAGTTTTTTTCAGTTAGCCGTTATACTAGCGGTATATCTTTATCATCCAGATGATAATTGCATTTTATTCAATCAGCTTAAGAGTTGTTTTATGTCAAAAAAAGCCCTTGTAATTACCGGTGCGAGCCGCGGTATTGGTCGAGCTACGGCTCAATTATTTCTTGATGATGGCTATCGTGTTATTAATATATCGCGTCGTGATCCCGAGCTAGCCGGCATTACTCATATTGCCGCAGATTTATCGCATACTGATTGGACACAAGGTATTGCGGCTGCGTTAGCTAAAGCCGTAGAGGGTGTGGAGCAGCTCAGTGTTATTCACAGCGCCGGTTTATTGCTTAAAGATAATATTGACTCGGTAACTGCCGAGGATTTGCATCAGGTGATGCAGGTTAATGTTATTGCGCCTGCGCAATTGAATCAATTACTGTTGTCCTCTATGGGGGCGGGCTCTTCCATTATTTATGTGGGTTCAACATTGTCTGAAAAAGCGGTGGCTAATAGCTGTTCTTATGTCACCTCTAAACATGCCATGGTTGGCTTAATGCGTTCTAACTGCCAGGATTTAGCCGGTAAAGGGATTCATGCCGTATGTGTATGTCCGGGCTTTACTGAAACGGAAATGCTTAGTGATCATGTAGGCGGCAGTCGTGAAATTCTGGACGATATTGCCAGCGGCGTTACATTTAATCGCTTAATTGAGCCGAGTGAAATGGCGAGAACTTTAAAGTTTGCCGCCGAAAACCCAGTAATGAATGGTTCGGTTATGCATGCGAATCTGGGTCAGATAGAGCGTTAGCCGCGGATACATTAAGGCGGTTTAATTTTTCTTTAACCGCTTGGTCCAATGTCTTGAGTGTTTGGCTCTGCCAATAAAAGCCAGTAAGAATAAACACTAAGGTGACACAGCCGGTAATTGTGGCCCATTGCACGCCAATATGCTGCGCTAAGAAAGCCATAGGTAATACACCCAGCGGCGTTAATCCATAAGCCATCATCATAAGTGATGATGTGCGACCGCGTTGTGCGTCATCAACTAACAATTGTGTTGTGGTGGTGTTTAAGGTTTGGCTGGCGCTAGAGCAAATGTTGGCAAACACCAACGGGATTAGCGCTAAGTAAAAGTTACTAGTCAGTGAAAAAACAATAATCAACACGCCAAAGAGTAGGGCGTTGAGTGTCATCAGTTTTGTACGATCTATACGTTCCCCACGTTGAGCAACCCAAATAGAGCCGATAACGCCACCTAAGCCAGACATTCCCATTAGTATCCCTAAGCCACGCTCACCCACCGCCCATACTTGATCGGCAAAGACCACTAAGAAACTCTGGAAGGGCATGGCCAGTAACATGGGGGCAAGCCCAAACAAGATACATATCAATAAAGGTCGATAAGATTTGACATACATAATGCCAGCGAGGACATCTTGGCTGAGTGATGGTTTAAGCGCATTACCATGGTTATTTTTATTGCGCTGAATGCCGAGCATGCACAACACTGACGTAGAATATAAAGTGACAGCAATAATGTATGCGCCAACGGTTGAGTAGAGGCTAATAGCAAAGCCCATCATCGCTGGGCCGAGGATGCGCGATAAATTCATAACCGCGCTAGATAATGCCATTGCGCCGCCTAGTTTGTTGGGCCCTACCACGTTATACACTAAGGCGGTACGCGCCGGCATAATAAACGGCATAATGGAGCCCGCGATCATGCCTGCGATTAATAGATTCCAAAATTCCAAAGTGCCTACAATCAGTAATCCCATGATTGTGCATTCATTGGCTAATAAAATAAGCTGTCCAATAACAATGAGCTTGCGCCGCTCTATGCGATCACTCATAGCACCGCCCAGTAAAGAAAAAATTAACATGGGAATAGCAAAAGCAATATTGATATAAGCCAGTGACATTTCTTCTTGGGTTAATTCCCAAGCTAAAAAGGTGCGGGTAAGCACTTGCCCTTGCATGGCCAAAAAGAAGGCGGCATTACCGGCCATTAGCCAACGAAATTGGCGAATATTCAGTGTGTTAAGGGAGCGACGCCAACCAGAGATTGACGCCGTGTCTTGGTTTTGCAAAGAAATAGCCCGAGTATTGTGCGCTTAGCGCGAGAACGATATCAAGGTAAACATAATACCATGCGTCTCAATTACTCAGTATTATGATGGTACAAATACGGCTATATTGCTGCGCCGAGTTAGTCAATATAGCGAAGAATATCTTGGTGAAGGCCTGCTTTTAAACCAGTAAGTGTTTCGCGTGATTTACCTAGCATGGGTTGTAAAAGGGCTTTTGCATTGCTTAGTAGGTCGTCTAAATCA